>JAEEGL015546502.1_pt1 | contig 19588 bp, 16 predicted proteins | sample 9134231 | NCBI WGS metagenome assembly JAEEGL01 (sample SAMN16246548, study PRJNA631951) | gut metagenome | biome: gut microbiome; feature: rumen; material: fiber-attached | host: Bos | place: Iran: Karaj | collected 2018-10 | reverse complement strand
TCTCTTCAATGATTGGCATTAGTGCTTTTCTTTCTTCACGCTTTCCATCTTCCTTGAAAAGTTCCATTACTTCTGCTTCATTGTATTCTGTTAACAGCATCTCATTCACCTCCGCTCTGTGGATCATAAGAATCGGTAAGCTTTAAAATCACCTCATCCTCAGTCTCCTTCAGGCCATTGTAAAATACAACAAGTTTTGGCACAGGAAGCTGAAGCAGTTCACTTCCATACTTATTCAGCTTATTTGCTGTTATGTAGCTCTCATACAGATGACCAAGGTATTGAAGCTGCCTCAGCGGCATATTAGGATTGTACGTTGACTGCGCCTCATATACACTCATCATATCTGAGATGAGGAATGAGGTGTCGTTGTGCATCCCCAGGTACAAGACTTCTTTGATTGTATTGAATACAATCTCGTTTTCATCTTCATATGAGGAATGGTTGATCGCATTATAAAGGCTCAGCGTCCACTTTCGGTTTTCCTCACTCCCGAAGATAAAGTTCAGGAGTCTGTCTTTGTACTCCCTGTTTACAGTTACTCTTTCAATTTCTGACATATCTGTCCTCCTAATATAGTTCTTATCATTCGAACCATATAGGATATAAATGCAGAGAAATTCTGCAGGGTTTGAAAAATAGATAAAGCACTAATAAGCCTTTTAAACTCTCTTTCTATCTGCAATTATAGACTATCCCTAAACGCCCTTACAAACATTTTGTGGAATTAGTGGGTGAACACCCGGACACCTATATGGTCATATGATGAAATTGATAATACATTGATTTCGAAAGGCATGTCAAGAGGTAAGCCAGAATAAAGGGGCTGCCTTGCGGCCGCCCCTTTGGTAAATAATTATTTGTGAATCTTTATTTGGTTACTGTTACAGCTATCTTTCTTGAAAGACCGTTTCTGGTGTAGACAAATACTTTGCACTTTCCTTCCTTTACTCCGGTGATCCTGCCGTTTTTATCCACCTTTGCAATCTTAGAGTTCGTTGATCTGTAGCGGAATTTAGCAGCGTGTCCATCTGATAGTTCCTTCTTCCCGGTATCCTCAAGCTTATAGGTCTCAACCAATACTTTGGTGCTCTTTCCCTTCTTTACCGATACGGATGCCTTTGAAAGTGTGAAGGACTTTACATTTGTGAACTTCTTGTTGTCCTTACCTGCAATGTGAAGACTTACCGATTTCTTTGTTTTCTTGTCGGTGCCATAGCCAACCAGGGTCAGTTTGAAGTCCTTTGTCAGATCAATCTTTTTACCGGCTATTTTCTTTATAGTCAGAGTATTCTTGGTTGTTGTAGCAATTTTCTTTTCCGGATAATTGGTTCCGCAGTAAGCAACATACGCATCTACCTTTGAAAGACCATTTACCTTGTTCCAGGTCACTGTGACCTGACCATCTTTCTGGGTTACCTTAAAGGAGGTGTTGAAGTTAAACGGTTCTTCAACTGCCTTGGCAATGGTTACCTTAACCTTCTTTACAGCAGAATCCTTGTAGCCCTTATCTCCCTTTACTTTGTACCATACATAGTAGGTGCCGGCTGTTTTTCCGGTAGGGATTGATGTCTTATATGCAGATGCCTTCGGAGCTGTGGTGTTCTTCGTTACAGCATAGTACATCTTGCCGTTACTTGCTTTTCCTGCATTAACAAGATTCTGGTCCTTACCGTTATAGGTAAGCTTCTTGGCAGTAGGAGCCTTTGATACTTTAGCTGCTTTGGCGGACGCTTTGGCATAAGTATAGGTATAAGTAATATCCTTTGTTATTGCAGTCTTTGTACTCGGTGTCTTATCCCAGCTTCCTGCTGCGTAACCACTGCCGGGCTTTTTACCGACTGCCGGGATCTGGTCTTTTGAAAGCTTTAGCTCATCTCCCTCATAGCCTTTGAGAGTTTCAGTCTTGTCTTTTGACGTTCCATCATCCCAGGAGCCGTTTACTACCTTGAAGGTTACTGTTCTTGAAACCTCCTTCTTGTTAATAGTAGCTGTCACACAGGCTGCTTTACTGTCAGTATGGCTTTCATCTCCTTTTACTTTGTACCAAACATAATAGGTTCCCGCTTCGATGCCGGAAGGAATTGCTTCCGAATATGCCGATTCTGCGGGGGCTGTTGTCGCATCCGTTCCAGCGGCATACTGCATCGTGCCGTTGCTCGCTTTACCTTCAGTGACAAGTTCCTGTGCGGAGCCGTTATAGGTAAGAGTTTTCGCTTCGGGTGCGGTAGTTACCGTAGCTGGTGAAGGTTCTAATATGATAGGCGTGAATGTCACATCTTCTGTTATTTCTTCCTTATCACCGGGCATGGCATCAACCAGCCAGCTTCCATGTTTCATCCGCCAATGAGAAAACTGGTATCCCTTTGGCAACGTCCAGCCCTCCGGCAAGTCGCTGAGCACGGTGAATTTATAAGACGCATCCTCTATTACATAATCCTCTCCTGTCACGCCGGTATCTCCGACTGTGTAAGTCACCTTAATCGTTAAGGGGAATACAGCCTTTTTGAATTTTGGGAGCAACGACGTTCCGCCTGTTTTGATAACTTCTTCATCTCCCGTGCCGTCCGCTTTCGCCCATGCCTTACCCACGACTTTAGTATTTATCTTAGCACCACTGCTGCCATTATAGAGAGCGCCTCCGGAACTACCCGTTGCTGTAAGCTGTACATCCTCGCCAATGTTAACTGTTTTTGCAGAGATACCATAGTTTCCGGTTGCCGTTACTTTGGCTTTGCCTTCTGCGGTGAATGTACGACTACCTAAATTAATGCCACTGGAAGTACCCTCTGCCGTCACCTCTGCATTGTCGCTGACAGTGACATTACCACCCGCAAAGATACTATCTCTAGTGCCGGCAGCCTTCACTTTAGCATCGCCCTTGATGACGATATCACCGTTTGCGTCTATCCCATTATAACCAGTATTAGCTTCTGATACCACTTCTAAACTACCGCTGCCCTGAATAATTAAAAATGTACTTTTACTTTTAATACCTATACTCTTCGTCGACTTGATCGAATTAGTACTCCCCTCTTTCAGCTCGATGGTCAATGCATCAGCACCATCGTAATATATACCATTGCCTTCGGCTGAAATCGTGCATCCATTCAGAGTCAGGGTGTGCGTATCCTTTGAGTATTCCCAAGTGCAGGGTTCTGAATTATCCTTCATATTTTGACTCCCGTCCCCGAGATTAATCGGATTAGGATCAGGATTACCTGACGTCGCCCACGCAGTCACATTCATCCCCAGCACAAGTCCCAGCATCAGCGCGAGGCTGAACAGAAATCCAAACACTCTTTTCTTCTTCATTTGCATAATTTTTCTCCTTTCCTTCGTTTTTTCTGTCTCCGGCAATGATTTTTCGCCCATCATGGCAATTCATTGCTTATCTCTACATTTTTCCTCTGATCTACCTCCTTTCGACAATGCATCATCTGGTTCTGTTGGTTCCCTTTGGTCTTGCAACGTCACCTTGATTCCTGATTATGTTATTTTCATTGCCATTGCCCTGCCAAAGTTCATTTGCGCACCCCCAGCTGGCAGTTATAACCGACACATCAACAACCTTAAACCTTTACAAGAAACTTCTTTACAAAAAGTATGCCGCCCTTTTAACTACACCATTTTTACACCAATTAATCCTAATCCTTATTCTTGTTCTTCTTTTTATTCTTATCCTTATCCGCATCGACGTTGTCCAGGATCTTTTCAATGAGAAGCCTCTTGACATAGACGTCATAGGACAGGAGTGTTATGAAGGAAAAGAGCTGCAACTTCTCCCTCTCTTCCTCGGATATATTCTCTTCAGTGTAGGTCTCCAGTGCCCTCTCGTACTTTTTCTTAACGTCCTCGATAACGGGCTCAAGAGCTTCCTTCTGAAGTTCAAAGGTGCTTTCATAAATACTGCTGAGATTCAGCTCATCGCTGCCAAGATTAAACCTCTCTTTCAGGGGTTCAAGAAGAGTCTGAATGTCACTTATGGATAAAATGCTCTTGCAGTAGTAGATGTAGAGTAAAAGGATCAGATGATCCCTTGAATACTTCTTCTTGACCGGAGGCGGAAGCAGATCGTTCTTGGCGTAGTTGTTGATCATGGTCTTGGTCAGGATCTTGTCAGTATCAGGATACCTGGTCGTCTTCTTGAGCCGCTCCCCCATAAAGGATGTAAGCTGGTCCATATAGAGATCAATGTTTGGCATCTCATCCAGCGATATCGGATCGATCCTCCGAAAAGAAGCAATTATACTGTTTATCAGGTCATCATTATCTATCGTCATTACAAATCTCCTTCAAAGGCCAAACCACTCACATACATGGTATAAAGCACAACACAAAATAAAGAAAGATCCATCACCGGTCTTATTTCTTCCTGGACTCACTCGCCATCTTTCGCATCTCCCGCGCATTTTCCAGGGCACTTTCCGTTATCTCATCGCCGCCAAGGAGCCTTGCCAGCTCCATAACAGACCCTTCCTCGTCAAGAGGATGAATGCCCGTCACGGTCCTTCCCTCGGACAGGCCCTTTTCTATCATGAAGTGGGTATCCGCCATGGAGGCTATCTGTGGCAGGTGGGTTATGCATATGATCTGGTGGTCTGCCGCCAGCTCACCGAGTTTTTTTGAAACCTTGAAGGCAGTCTTGCCGCTGATACCTGCATCTATCTCATCAAATATGAGGGTACTGATGTCGTCCCTGTCAGCCAGCACAGTCTTCAGCGCCAGCATGATCCTGGAGAGCTCACCGCCGCTGGCAATCTGATCCAGGGGCCTTAGGTCCTCCCCGGGGTTGGTGGAGATCATGAACTCAACATCATCAAATCCCTTAGAAGAGATCATCTCCTTATTTCCCTCAACCCTTATCTCGAACTTCACGTCCAGGAAATTCAGATCCTCAAGGGCTGCTCTCAGCTTATCGGCAAGTCCCTTAGCTCCCTTTTTCCTGACAGAGGATATCTCTTCACAGAGCTTAAGAGCTTCAGCCCTGACGTCTTCCAGTTCGCCTCTCATCTTCTGCCTGTAGGCATCCAGGTCGTTTAGCGTATCCAGGCGGCGCTGCTTCTCGTCAAGAGCCTTGATGATAAGAAGAATGCTCTGGCCGTATTTGTCCTTTAAATGGTTGACAATATTCAGCCTGTCCTCAACATTTCTGAACTCCTCAGGATCAAACTCCAGGTCAGAAATATATCCCGACAGAGCATGATTGAAATCAGTCAAAAGAGATTCAACATCCCCGAGCTGTCCCAGAAGGTCCCCGATTTCCCTGTCATATGAAGAAACCGATGACAATTCCCTTACTGCTCTTCCTATCATGTCAGAGGCATTCTCTTCACTGTCTCCGGCGCCTGTGATGGCTGCCACGATGCCTGCTGCCTCGGAGATTCTCCTACTGTTGGTCATCTTTCTGTAGGCTCCCTCCAGAGTCTCATCCTCACCGGGAACCAGATTAGCATCGCGGATCTCATCTATCTCGAACTGTAAGAGCTCCGCTTCCCTCTGCCTTGCGTTATCATCGATATCGGTCTCTGACAGCTCTTTTTCCAGCTCCTTCATCCTGCCAAACTTCTCTCCAAGGCGCTCAAACAGACCGCCCAGTTCATCTGCGCAGTAATCGTCCAGGATCTCCATATGCTTTTTCTTGTGAAGAAGCTCCTGATGGTCGTTCTGACCGTGAATGTTTATCAGAATATTTGAGATATCCTTGAGCTGCCTTGCGCTGACACTCTCTCCTCCCACCCTGGAAGTACTCCTTCCGGGCATGATCTTTCTCTGTATCACAAGGCTTCCGTCGTCCTCCACAGGAATATCCATCTCCTGCAAAAGCTTTCGCTTACCTTCATCCTCGACTCCGAAGATAAGCTCCACAAGAGCGTAATCCTCACCTGTCCTTATAAGTGAAGGATCCGCCTTGCCCCCAAGGGCCAGATTCACTGACCCGATAACGACAGACTTACCTGCGCCGGTCTCTCCGGTCAGGATGTTAAGTCCGTCGGTAAACTCAATCTCCTGCTCCTTTATAAGGGCAAGATTCTTAACGTGTAAACTGTATAACATATTTCTCCCAATAAAACTTTATGATCTTCCCAGCATTTCTTCAAATGCCTTCATTGCTTCTACTGCTTCCTCCTCAGACCTTATGGCTGCGAAGATGGTGTCATCTCCCGCAATACATCCTACGATCTGCGGCAGATCCAGAGCGTCAATGGCTGTTGCCAGAGCCATGGCCATCCCGGAGACAGTCTTGATCACCAAAAGGTTCTGAGCCAGATCCATGCTGACAAAACCGGCCTTAAGCACATTTACGTATTTGTCATGCATCACTTCCGGATCCGCTGTAAAGTAAACATATTTCTGTCTGCCATCCTCGATAACCTGTTTGGTCAGCTTCATCTGTCTGATGTCCCTGGACACAGTCGCCTGTGTCACATCATAGCCGGCTTCTTTCAAAAGACTTGCCAGCTGCTCCTGGGTCTCTACTACATGGTTATTGATTATCTCGATGATCTTGTCATGTCTGTTTTTCTTCACAGCATACACCTTCCTTCATAGTTTCTTTTTTTCTTCTTTTTTATACCTCGAATTTCTTACTGATGATATCCAAAAAGCTTACTCTGTTCAGCCTCAGTATCTTGGTCGTCTTTTTTGACTTCCTGATCTCTATCTTGTCCCCGTTGTGCATCAGAATGGTACCGCTGCCGTCAAAGCTGGCGATGGCCTTCTTGCTTCCTCCGTCCCTGGCAGGCAGAAGCTCCACCTCGATCTTGGTATTTGGGGAAAAGACAAGGCTCCTGGAATTAAAGGAGTGCGGGCAAACAGGAGTTATAAGTATCATATTTGCAGAAGGCTCAATTATCGGTCCCCCTGCAGACATATTATAACCCGTGGATCCGGTGGGCGTTGAAATGATGAGTCCGTCAGCGTAATAGCTGTACAGGAACTGGTCATTGATAAAGATATTGTATCCTATCGTAGAGATGTCCTTATATCTGGTCAGAATGATGTCATTTAATGAGTAGTCCTTTTTACCCTCGACACTTCCTCTGAGCATCATTCTCTCATCTATTTCATATTTTCCTTCAAGAACTTTCTCAAGAGCGTCCTCGACGGCATCCTCCTCTATCTCAGCCAAATAGCCCATGGTACCCATGTTCACACCGATTATGGGTATGTCATAATACGCAATGCTCCTGGCAGCCTGCAGCATAGTTCCATCGCCGCCAAGGACTATGCACAGATCCGTATCCTCAGGGATCACCGAGAGGTACTTGCGCTGAACGTAGATCTGATCCTCTTCGGTCCTCTCTTTTGCAATGACGCAGGTCTTGCCCCTGGCCTCAAGAAAATCCTTGATCTGAGCAGTTATCTCGTGACTTTTTCTCTTGCTCCAGTTCGCAACGATACAAAATTTCTCCATATAGCGCCCCATATCTACAGCAGATTTCCGTGGGCTGCTGCCACCGTTTCCTCGATAAGTCTGTTGTTATCAGGCAGAAAAGAAATGCCACTCTTATCTTCTGTTATCTCTTTTAACCTTTTTTCTCCCAGAGCCTCAGTGAGCTCTTCTGTCTCCTCGTTCTTCAAAGGGTCCTTCCTGATATGGATCAGGTATTCGATATTGCCCTCAGGACCCTTAATGGGCGAAAAATCCAGATGGATCACTTCAAATCCGGCAACTCCCATGTAGTCAAATATCCTGTGCACAACTTCGCTGTGGACTTTTGGATCTCTCACAACTCCCTTTTTTCCAACCTTGTCACGCCCTGCCTCAAACTGTGGCTTGATGAGGCAGACCATTTCACCGCCATCCTTTAAAAGGCGTCTGGCAGGCAGGAGTATCTTGGTAAGAGATATAAAAGACACATCGCAGGATGCAAAATCCAGGTCGTCCTCTATGTCATCCCTGACCATATATCTGAAATTGGTCTTCTCCATACAGACAACTCTGGGGTCGCTCCTGAGCTTCCAGTCCAGCTGTCCGTGTCCCACGTCCACAGAATAGACCTTTGCTGCGCCGTTTTGCAGCATGCAGTCAGTAAAGCCTCCGGTGGATGCACCGATGTCCATGCAAACCTTTGCCTCCAGGGAAAATCCGAAATTCTTTACAGCCTTTTCAAGCTTGAGCCCTCCTCTGCTGACATAGGGGAGCTCATCTCCCTTCACCTCAAGGCTCTTTATAGAAGCCTCCTCAAAGGTTGTGCCCGGCTTGTCCTCCCTCTGGCCGTTGACGAAAACGTTCCCCGCCATTATCAGTGCTTTGGCCTTCTCCCTGGAGGGTGCCAGGCCTCTGCTCACCAGAAGGACATCCAGTCTTTCTTTTTCCTTAGCCATATTTATCTTTACCTTTGTATTTCCTGAATGATTCTCTGCGCTATGGATTCGGGATCCAGCGACAGCTCTTTATAAAGTTTGTCCACACTGCCGTGGGTGATGAATCTGTCCGGGATGGCAATGGAGAGCACCTGGGCATCAAGCCTTTCGCTGTCCACATATTCCCTGACCTTCTCACCGTAGCCGCCGCAGGCCACATTCTCCTCCATGGTGACAAAGAGCTTGTGGTTCGATGAAGCCCTGTGGATGTAATCAGTGTCTATCGGCTTTACAAACCTGGCGTTGACAAGTGAGCACTTAATGCCGCCATCCTTCAGGATTTCCCGGACCTTCTCAGCGGTCTTGACCATGCTGCCAACTGCCAGAAGGCATACATCCTTCTCCTCATAAATGGGCTCGCATTTGCCTAAAGCGATGGGTGCCCTGAAGTCCCTGAGCCCGTCATAGGCATTGCCTCTGGGATATCTGACCGCCACAGGTTTGCCAAGATTTACCGCAAACTTCAGCATGTCTGAGAGTTCCCATTTATTCTTTGGTGCCAGGATATGCATGTTGGGCATGGTTGACATGTAGGAGAGATCAAATATTCCCTGATGGGTCTCGCCGTCGCTGCCCACAAGTCCTGCCCTGTCAATGGCGAAGGTCACCGGCAGGTTCTGCAGGCACACGTCCTCCAGGATCTGGTCGTAGGCTCTTTGCAGGAACGAGGAGTACACCGCAAATACCGGCTTGTATCCTCCCGTGGCAAGCCCCGCAGCAAAGGAAACAGCGTGCTCCTCAGCAATTCCCGCATCCACAAATCTGTCGGGATACATATTCCTGAAGCGCTTTAGTCCTGTTCCGTCTGCCATGGCCGCAGTAATGGCCACCACCTTGTCATCCCTGGCTCCGAGTTTGCACATGACGGTGGAAAAGATATCCTGGTAGTTGGCAGTAGTTCTTGGATTCCTTGGAATACCGTTCTCCACGATAAAGGGCTCAGTGCCATGGAACCTGGCGGGATGCCGCTCAGCGGGCTCATATCCCTTGCCCTTCTTGGTCATGATGTGGATCATGACAGCCTTTTTCACCTTCCTGGCCTCTTTGATGGCTCTTATAAGTCCGGCGGTGTCATGACCGTCGATGGGACCAAGGTATGTTATGCCAAGATTCTCAAATACCATGCCCGGAACAAAGAGCTGCTTGAAGCTGTTCTTGGCCCTTCTGATGGAATCCACCACCTTGGTAGAAGTCTTAAGCTGAGCATATACGTCCTCTTTGAGGTTCAGATATCCCTGGGCCGTGCGGACATTGTTCAGGTATTTACCCATGCCGCCCACACTCTCGGAGATGGACATCTCATTGTCATTTAAAATGATGATGAAGTTGGTCTCAAGCTTGGAGGCATTGTTCAGAGCCTCATAAGCAAGGCCTCCCGTCAGGGAACCGTCACCTATGACTGAGACAACTGCATAGTCCTCACCTTTAAGGTCCCTGGCCTTCACCATACCAAGTCCTGCAGAAATAGAAGTAGAACTGTGGCCGGTGTCAAAGCAGTCGGCATCAGACTCACATCTCTTGGGGAATCCGCTCATGCCGCCGTACTGTCTGAGTGTGTCAAAACCCTCTTTTCTTCCGGTAAGGAGTTTATGAGTGTAGGACTGATGTCCCACGTCCCATATTATCTTGTCCCTAGGGACATCCAGGGCCACATGAAGAGCCATGGTAAGCTCAACAGCCCCCAGATTGGAGGCGAGGTGGCCGCCGGTCTTAGAGATCTTTTCAATGAGGAAGTCTCTTATCTCCTGCGCCAGTTCAGGGTACTGGGAAGGCTGTATATCTTTGATGTCGCCGGTTTTGTTTATATTATCCAAAAGCATCTCTTATCACCTATTTTTTCCTGTAGATCAGATACTCAAATAATTCACTCAAAAACGTTTCATCAGAACCTGTACTCTCAAGAAGAGAAAGAGCCTCCTCCGAGAGTTCCTTAACTTTTTTCCTTGCCTCTTCCATTCCATAAAGGCTGACATAAGTACTCTTTCCATTCTTTATGTCGGAACCTATGGGCTTGCCAAGTTCCTCCTGGTTGCCCTCAATGTCCAGAATGTCATCCTGTATCTGGAAGGCGATCCCCACGTTGCTGCCGATCTGTTCCATCCTTCGCACTTCCTCATAGGATGCTCCTCCCAAGATGGCGCCGATCATCAGGCTGCTCTCGATGAGAGCTCCGGTCTTGTTCTCGTCGATGAAGGCAAGGACTTCTTTCGGATCTTCATCCGGAAGCCCGCCTCTTTCCGCGCAGATGTCGGCACTCTGTCCGCCTACCATGCCGCGGTATCCTGCCTTTAAGGAAAGCACGCGAAGAGCTGCAAGATATCTGTTATCAGTTTCACCATCGTACCCGGTCAGCTCTTTTCCCAGAGCTGCACCTTCTATGGCTGTCTCAAATGCCAGATTCAAAAGACCATCCCCGGCCAGAGTTGCCATACCGGCGCCATAAACAGCATGAGTGGTCTTCCTGCCTCGCCTGTACTCGTCGTTGTCCATGGCAGGCAGATCATCGTGAACCAGGGAGTAGGTGTGTATCATCTCCATGGCCGTCATAAATGGATGGACGATCTTAAGGTCTGCGTCCTGTCCGGCAAAGAGCTTGTAGGACTCCATCATCATCACTGGGCGCAGTCTCTTACCCCCTGCCAGAAGGCTGTAGTTCATGGCCTGTATCACATCTTTGGCAAAACCATCTTCCCCGGGAAGATAGTCCTTTAAGATGCTCTCAAAATACTCTGCTCTCTCATTTAATCTCTTCTCAAAGTCGTCTCTGATCATTTACTCAAATTCCTCCAGGCGACCGTCCTCTGTAATCCTTTGGACCTGCTGCTCAACCTTTGCAACTTCGTCGTGACAATACTTTAAAAGATCCATGCCCTCTTTGTACTGCGCAAAGGATTCCTCCAAAGTGATGTTCTCATCCTCAAGGGCCTTTATCTTCTCATCAATGACAGCAAAAGCTTCTTCCACTGTCATCTTTTTTTCTTCATTTTTTGATGCCATATATAGCTCCCCGCTAACATTAAGGTGTTTACATTTTCTTATCACTGATAAAACTTACATCCTCAGTACCTGTTACAGTAGCATTTATCAGTCCGTCACTGACATAGACTTTGACTGCATCGCCTTCACTGACGCTGTCCTTGCTGCGGATGTTCCTGCCCTCTTCGTCAGACAGATAGGAATAGCCGCCCCGGAGCCTTGTGAGGGGCGAAAGGCCGTTCAGCCTCTCTGCGTCTATGCTTATCCTGTGCTTTAAGATATCCAGCCTTCTGTTCATAAGAAGACCCAGCTGATCTTCATACTGATCCAGCCTAAGCTGCCTGTCCCTGATCTTTCCCATGGGGCTAAGGTGCTTAAGGGCTTCTCCAAGTCTCTTTTCCTCAAGCAAAAGAGATTTTAACTTCCTCTCCATCCTCATCCTCAGGACGCTCTGGTAATCCTCTATGTCCTGAAGCAGGCGGGAGTACTCAAACACTGCCAGCTCTGCCGCTGCCGAGGGGGTTGGAGCTCTTTTATCTGATACATAGTCTGCAATTGTGGTATCTGTCTCATGACCAACTGCTGAAATAATAGGGATTGGGCAGTCAAAGATCGCCTGTGCGACAATCTCCTCGTTAAAAGCCCATAAATCTTCTATAGAACCTCCGCCACGTCCCACAATGATGACGTCAACCCGGGCTCTGGTCAGGGTCTCGATGCCTCTGACTATACTCCCGGCGGCCTTGTCACCTTGTACGATGGCAGGATAAAGAACAATCTGAATATGCGGATTTCTCCTGGTCGCGACGTTTATGATGTCTCGAACCGCAGCTCCTGTGGGAGCCGTAACTACACCGAGAGTACGTATGTACTTAGGAACAGGCTGTTTGTACTCTTCAGAAAACATGCCTGATTCCATAAGTCTTCTCTTCAGTTCTTCAAATTTCTCATACAAAGCACCCGCTCCGTCCAGTTCAATACTCCTGGCATAGAGCTGGTACTTACCATCTCTTTCATATACTGTTACTGCGCCGTATGCCTTTACCTGCTGGCCTTCCTTCATGTCGAACTTAAGGCCCTTTTCCCTGTCTGAGCGGAACATCACGCAGGAAATAGCCCCCCCGCTGTCCTTGAGGGTAAAATACACATGTCCCGAGGTGTGGTACTTGCAGTTGCTGACCTCACCCTTTATCACCAGGTTCCTTAGAAGAAAGTCCTGGGTGAACATGTTCTTTATATAGGCATTGACCTGTGTGACTGTATATTCACTGCGCAAATTTAGCTAACACTCCATTCACAAATGCAGGGGAGCCATCCTGTCCGAATTTCTTGGCCAGTTCAACGGCTTCGTTGATGGCGACCCCGGTGGGCACCGAATCATCATACCTTATCTCATAGACTGCAAGCCTTATGATGGTGAGATCAACCTTGGCGATCCTGCTGGTATTCCAGCCTTTGGTCTCCTTGTTGATAGCTTCGTCTATCTCAGGAAGTTTCTGGGCTATCTTCTCATATTTATCCCTGATGTAATCGGCGTCCTGGGTGGAAAACTCCGTGTCGGAGACGGTGGTAAAGAGCTCCTCCTGCTCCGGCATTTCTTCCATGGGATTAAACTCAACACGAAAGAGCAGCTTGAATACCTGCTCTCTTAACTGCGTCCTATTCATCATAAACTGATCCTTCTCAAGCCTCCGGCATTGTGATTCCGGCTATTCTGATATTGACGTCTGTTACCTCGAGCCCTGTCATATTCTCGATGGATGCCTTGACCCTTGTCTGGGCCTGCTGGCATGTTGCGGGGATGTTGTATCCATAGGACATCATCAGTGCAAGATCCACCTTGACTGCTCCTGCTCCCACCAGAACCTTGGCTCCCTTGGAGAGGTTCTTGACTCCCACCTTCTCAAGGACATCGCTGGTGTAGTTGCCGGCCATAGCTGAAACTCCCTCAACCTCAAGGGCTGCCAGGGCAGCTATCCTTGCCACAACATCATCTGCTATCTTAACTGTTCCGATCTCTGCGATTTCATTTGCCATTAATACTCACTCCTCTTCTAACATTTACAGTGAAGATTTTTCTCACTATAAAACCACGAATAATTATACCACATTTTAAATTTTTATGCAGTTATTTCTCATATCCAGAAGATAATAGTTCTGGTGCCCACAAAGGTCGTATAGGTTACCTGGCCCTTGTCGCCCTGCTTGAAATCAAATATCTTCCTGTTGGTGATAAGCTCCTCAAAGAGTTCATCGTAAACCTTGTCACTGGCACACTTCAGAGTGACGTTGTTGCTGCCATCCTTATATCTCCTGTCGAAAAGATCTGCCACCATGTTCATGTCAGCCGAGGTAAAGTACTCGTTCTCCCTTACATAGTAATTGTCCTGCATTGCAGTGCACACAGGCATTGCTATTGTGTCAGAAATGCTGTGGGTAGACTCAAGCTCTTTTGTCGTGACATTGAGATAATCGTAGTTCACCTCAGGAAGCTTGGATATGTCGGCTGTCTCACCGGAAACGATCTGATATGAGGCGTCGCCCCAGGTCACATCCATGTAGTAATAAGTTCCGTTGCACCGGACAAGATTCCAGGCGTGGCGGCTGTCTTCACCTCCACGGTTTTTGACAAAGCCTATGACAAAGGTGCAGCCGATCCCCATCTTATTGAGAAGATATTGAGCCGCCTTGGCATAGCCGTTGCATACGCTTCTGCCCTGCAGGAATACCGAGCAGATATTCTGATTGTCCTCAGCCGTCTCGTCATAATCAGTATTCCTGATCAGATAGTCGTAGACATATTTGACCGCAAAATACTCGTCTTCAGAATTTGGCGCATCGGCAAGACAAGCCTGCGCCGCAGCATCTATCTGTTTCTTCCTGGCTGCCACTTCCTCGGGGCTGTAGATATAGCTGCCGGTGAAAGTGATCTTCTTGATCTCGCCGCCGCGGGTGTGATTGATGTAGTTATATCCTCCCACATAAAAGATCTCGGGATGGTCCGCCATAACATGCTCATAGACTGCCTCAAGTGCCTCATCGCTGGTGGTGGATACCCAGATGTCATTGCCGAACTGCTCCAGTGCTATAAGGATCTCCGTATACAGGGTCTTGCCTGAATCCGTAAGGCGCTCGTAGGCGTAGAGTCCCTCCAGCTGCTTTTTCCTGGCGGCTATTCCTTCGTCTGTCATGCCAATGGCTTCCCTGGCCGCAAGGTATTCCTCATCCGACTTGGGCTCGCCGGGCTGTAGGCCGATGTTCTGTGACAAAGAATCATTCCCGGCTGCCGGAGTCTGTCCATTATCATAGCCTGCTGTTATACCTGAATCAGGACCGTTTGAACTCTCTGCCGCGGATGCTGTGCTGCCCGTAGTCTGTTCATTTCCGGCGGCAGGCATATCTTCTGAGGAAGCTCCGTTTCCCATGGAAGGACTGCTGTCCTCGGGCTCATCGCTTCCGGCAGACGAGTTGCCATCTGCAGCAGCTTTGTCTGAAGTAAGTCCGATTCCATCAGTCTCATTTTTTTCTTCACCGGATGTCTGGCTGTCTTCTCCCAGCAGGCTGTTCAGATTTGAGCTAAGGTCTGACCCTTCAGACTTCTCATCCTCGCCCTCACCTGTGGTATATTCCTTGATGGAATCCCAGTCAAAGCTTATACTCGTCTCTTCACTCGGAACATCGGAGGAACCTATGTCTCCATAAACATCCGGATCCATTATTCCAAGATCCTCCAGGTAATCATCAATACTCTCATACCGGCATCCGGACAAAAGACCTGCTGCCAGCACCAGCGACAATGCCCCGGCGAATATTCTTTTTTTCCAAAAAGAGCTTTTTCTCAAAAAGACCTCCAAAAAACTCCTATCAGTTCTTCTTAAACTCCGAGAGCTTAAGGCCCTTGTTTCTCTCCATCGTCATTCCCACGCTCCACTCATTGATAAACAGGAGCAGGGGTCTGTCGTGCATATCCTTGATCTTCTTCATATCGGAAGTACCCACAAGGGTTGTCATATCTACATCATCATTGTCAACCCATCTGATGTACTCATAAGGAAGATTCTCAAGAATTATATCTACATTGTACTCAGTTTCCAGCCTGAACTTCAATACATCAAACTGAAGAACTCCGACAACGCCAACGATGATCTCTTCGAGACCGGTATTGTATTCCTGGAAGATCTGGATCGCACCCTCCTGGGCTATCTGGGTGATACCCTTTACGAACTGCTTACGCTTCATGGTATCCACCTGTCTTACCCTTGCAAAGTGCTCAGGAGCGAAGGTAGGGATTCCCTCGTAGGTGACATTGTCTCCGGGCATACATACTGTATCTCCGATTGAGAAGATACCGGGGTCGAATACTCCCATGATGTCGCCTGCATAGGCCTCGCTCAGGATCTTTCTCTCATCGGCCATGAGCTGCTGGGGCTGCGAAAGTCTCATTGTCCTTCCGCTCTGCATGTGCTTGACTTCCTTGTCGGCATCATACCTTCCGGAGCATATCCTCATGAAAGCAACCCTGTCTCTGTGGGCTTTATTCATGTTGGCCTGGATCTTGAATACAAATGCCGTGAAGTCTCTTTCAAAGGGATCAATGACTTCGCCTTCAGCAGAAGTCCTTCCGGTGGGCGGTGTAGCCATCTTAAGGAAGTGATGCAAAAAGAGCTCTACACCGAAATTCTGAAGAGCAGATCCGAAGAAAACAGGAGTGAGCTCTCCGGCTCTTACCTTATCCAGATCATACTCGGCTCCGGCACCGTCTATGAGCTCTATCTCGCCGCAGAGCTTCTCATAGGCCTCCTGTCCGATCTCGCTGTCGATGGCGTTCTTGTCATCTAAATTTATTATAGTCTCTTTTCCCTCTTTTGTGCCCTTCTGAGTCTCGGAGAAAGTAACAATATGACCTTCTCTCCTGTCATAGATTCCCTTGAAGTTCTTGCCGGAACCTATGGGCCAGTTCATGGGGCAGGTGGCGATACCCAGGTTGTTCTCGATGTCATCAAGAAGGTCAAAGGTATCCATGGCATCCCTGTCCAGCTTGTTGATAAAGGTAAAGATGGGAATATGGCTCATGGCGCAGACCTTGAAGAGCTTCCTGGTCTGGGCCTCAACACCCTTGCTGGCATCGATGACCATGACTGCTGAATCCGCTGCCATCAGAGTCCTGTAGGTATCCTCAGAGAAATCCTGGTGTCCCGGTGTGTCCAGAATGTTGATGCAGCAGCCCTCAAAGTTGAACTGAAGAACGGAGGAAGTAACTGAGATACCTCTCTGTTTCTCGATCTCCATCCAGTCAGAAACCGCATGCCTTGCCGTAGCCTTGCCCTTTACGCTGCCGGCCATGTTGATGGCTCCGCCGTAGAGCAAGAACTTCTCCGTAAGGGTGGTTTTACCGGCATCCGGGTGTGAGATGATGGCAAAGGTGCGGCGCTTTTTTATTTCCTCAATGGTTTCTTTTGTGTTACTCATACTGTTATCCTTATCTCAAAATAAGGCCGGTATGCATTATACACGCCGGCCTTTTATAGCGATCATATGTTGTTCATGCAAGATTCACACTAAGCTCGAAAAGACCTCGCTACTTAAGGAAGTTCTGCTCTCGCGCAGAGCGCTCGCCAGAACAAGCTTCACACTAAGCTCGAAAGAACCTCGCTAAGTGTTCAGCTTTGAGCACAATCCTTGATTGAGAAGCTGATCCTGCCCATCTTGTCCTTGCCGAGGCAAACGACCTTAACTGTGTCGCCAAGTGTGAGAACATCCTCAACATGGTCGATCCTCTCCTTGGAGATCTTGCTGATGTGGACCATTCCCTCCTTGCCGGGAGCAAACTCGATGAATGCACCGAATTCCTTGATGCTGATAACCTTGCCTGTGAATACCTGGCCCTTCTCAAAGTCGGTAACGATGGTCTTCACCATATCTACAGCCTTCTGGATCATGGCTGTGTCCTCACCGCAGACTGAAACCTTGCCGTCGTCTGTGATGTCGATCTTGACACCAGTCCTTGCGATGATCTCGTTGATAGTCTTACCTCTCTGACCAACAACATCACCGATCTTCTCAGGATCGATCTGGATAAATACGATCTTAGGAGCATACTGTGATACTTCCTTACGAGGCTCAGCGATGGCCTTGCTCATGCACTCATCCATGATGAAGAGTCTTGCCTCGCGGCACTGAGCGATAGCTGTCTCAACGATGGGCTTTGTGAGGCCGTGGATCTTGATGTCCATCTGGATGGCTGTGATGCCGTCCTTGGTTCCTGTAACCTTGAAGTCCATGTCTCCGAAGAAGTCCTCAAGACCCTGGATATCTGTAAGAACAACGAAATCGTCGTCTGTATCGCCTGTAACAAGACCGCAGGAAATACCTGCAACCATCTTCTTGATAGGTACGCCTGCAGCCATCAGTGACATGCAGGATGCACATGTTGAAGCCATTGATGTTGATCCGTTGGACTCGAAAGTCTCAGATACGCAGCGGATCGCATAAGGGAACTCCTCAATGCTGGGAAGAACAGGAAGCAGTGCTCTCTCTGCCAGAGCGCCGTGTCCGATCTCTCTTCTTCCGGGACCTCTTGAAACCTTGGTCTCACCAACTGAGTATGCAGGGAAGTTGTACTGATGTACATATCTCTTATCTGCTGCAAAGTTGTCAAGTCCTTCAACCTTCTGTGCCTCAGAAAGAGGTGCCAGAGTTGTAACGTCACAGATCTGTGTCTGTCCACGGGTGAACATTGCGCTGCCGTGTACTCTCGGGATCAGGTCGATCTCAGCTGAAAGAGGTCTGATCTGTTTAATTTCCCTTCCGTCAGGTCTCTTGTGATCCTTGAGGATCATCTTTCTTACTGTCTTCTTCTCGTACTGATATATAGCTTCACCGAGGATTGCAAGCCACTCCTCGTTGTCTGCAAACTTCTCTGTGAGTCTGTCTGTAATCTCGGCGATGTTGCCTTCTCTTGTCTGCTTGTCATCTGTGAAGACTGCCTTCTCCATCTCTTCCGGAGGAACAACTTCCTTGATGGCTGCAAAGAGCTCCTCAGGCACTGCACAGCTTGTGTACTCGTGCTTGGGCTTGCCAACTTCTGCTACGATGCCCTTGAAGAACTCAATGATCTGAAGGTTTACATCATGAGCCTTGTAGATGGCTTCCTTCATCTTCTCCTCAGGGATCTCGTTGGCGCCGGCCTCGATCATGATGACCTTCTGACCAACTGAAGCTACTGTGAGCTTGAGGTCACCGCTGTTCCACTGCTCCTGAGTGGGGTTAACGATGAGCTCACCGTCGATCATACCGATCTGTGTCATTGCGCAGGGGCCATCGAAAGGAATGTCTGAGATTGATACTGAAACAGATGCGCCGAGCATTGCAACAAGCTCAGGGCGGCACTGGGGATCAACAGCCATTACCATTGTCTCGATAGTAACATCATTTCTGTAATCCTTGGGGAAAAGAGGTCTCATAGGGCGGTCAATAACGCGGCTTGTGAGTATTGCGTTCTCAGAAGGCTTGCCCTCTCTCTTATTGTATCCACCGGGGAATTTTCCAACTGCATAGAACTTCTCACCATACTCAACTGAAAGTGGGAAGAAGTCAATTCCGTCTCTTGGCTTGGCTGATGCTGTTGCGGTGCAGAGCACTGTTGTGTCGCCGTACTGCATGAATGCGCAGCCGTTAGCCTGTTTTCCGACCTTGCCGATCTCAACCTTAAGTGTGCGGCCGGCCAGTTCCATTGTGTAAGTTTTTACCATTTTTTCTCCTTCTTCTGCTCATCCGCGGCCCCTCATCCATATGAGGTTATCCTGTCAAAAGACTTCATCATATACTTCGGGCGCGTGTGCAATAAAATTGTTTGTTGTGTATAGAAAAGCGCCATTTTGCGCAAATTCTCTAAAACGCAAGAAAGACGGAACAAGCTGGCAACTACGCCAGCCTTATCCCGCCTTTAATATTTGGAAAATTACTTTCTGAGACCAAGATCTGCAATGAGCTTACGATAGCACTCAATGTCCTTCTTCTTGAGGTATCCTAAAAGGCTACGTCTCTGACCAACCATCTTAAGAAGACCTCTTCTTGAGTGGTGATCCTTGGGGTTCTTCTGAAGGTGCTCGTTGAGCTCCTTGATCCTCTCTGTAAGGATGGCAACCTGAACCTCAGGTGAACCTGTGTCGCCGGCCTTTCTTGCAAACTTCTCGATTACTTCTGTTTTCTTTTCCTTTGTGATCATTTCTTTTCTCCTTTT
>JAEEGL015024051.1_pt1 | contig 19588 bp, 4 predicted proteins | sample 9134231 | NCBI WGS metagenome assembly JAEEGL01 (sample SAMN16246548, study PRJNA631951) | gut metagenome | biome: gut microbiome; feature: rumen; material: fiber-attached | host: Bos | place: Iran: Karaj | collected 2018-10 | reverse complement strand
TTCTTCACTCTTCATTCTTCATTGAACAAGCTTTGCTTGTTTTCTGGAGCGGGCGAAGGGAATCGAACCCTCGTAACCAGCTTGGAAGGCTGGCGCTCTACCACTGAGCTACGCCCGCATATTAATTTTATTATAGCATATCTTTTTGGGTTAGTCAATTAAAAAATGAAAATTTAGGCTAATTTTTGAAAAAAAAGTTCGTTTTGCGCTTTAAAATATTGATTAATTATTTATTTTATAGTATACTTATGTATAAGTTTTAGGGAGTTAGATATGAAAAAAATTGAGTTGCCAAAGCGTATTGTTATCACAAATGGTATGCCTTATGGAAATAAAGATTTGCATCTTGGCCACATTTCTGGGTTTATTATTTCCGATTTTTTTGCACGTTACATGCGTGATAGAATTGGAAGTGAAAATGTGATTTACATTTGTGGGACGGATTGCTACGGTTCTCCAGCGGAAGAAAAATATCGCAGGCTAAAGGATGCTGGTAAGTTTTCTGGTTCATTAACTGATTTTGTCAGTGGGTTTAATGCGTCGCACAAGAAAACACTAGCGGAGTATGACATTTCGCTTAATGATTTCTATGCTTCAGCGCTTCCGCCGGCCTATGATGACCACAAACAAATGAGTGAGTTTTTCTTTACGAATTTGCTAAATACTGGGAAATTAAAGAAACAAGAAACGTTTCAATTTTTTGACACGAAATTAAATGTGTTTTTAAATGGAAGGCAAGTGAATGGAAAGTGCCCAATTGAAGGGTGCCAGTCAGAAGAGGCTTATGCCGATGAATGTGCGTTGGGGCATCAATTTGACCCCGCCGATTTAATTGAGCCAATCAGCAACCTTAGCCACACCAAGCCAGAGCTACGTAAAACAGTAAACTACTATTTTTCGCTTGATGAATATCGCAATGAACTTTTGGCTATGGTAAACAATCTCAAAGAAAGCGGTTTTAATCGCAAATTTATGCTGAAAGAAATGCGTGATTATCTGACTCGTCCCACAATTTTTATATCAACCGAACAAAAATCAAACTTGGCTAAATTAAAATTGGAAAAAGTGCTAGAAATCAAGGAAGATGAAAAGAAGAATCGTGTGGAAATTACCTTTGCTAATGTGGTGGATAGAGATAATGCATGCAATGTTTTGCACGAAAAAGGAATAAGATATTCGACAAACAAAACGCTCGCTCCACTTAGAATCACTGGAAACGCTAAGTGGGGAATGCCTGTGCCAGAAGTGGAAAAAGAGTGCGAAAACCTAACTTTTTACGTGTGGCCAGAATCATTGTGGGCTCCAATTTCATTCACAAAGCGCTATTTAGCTGACAAAAAATCAAAACTTAAGTGGCAAGATTGGTGGTGTGATGCTTCTGCGCCTGTGGTTCAATTTATTGGCGAGGATAACATTTATTTCTATTGTTTAGCTCAACAGGCAATGTTTATGGCGATGAATGAAGGCAAAATTTGCGCTTTACAGCCAACCATTGTGCTTGCTAACAAACACACATTGTGGGGAGGGAAAAAAGCCAGCAGTAGTGGAGCACTTCCTCCACCAATGGCAAATGATTTGCTTGAATTCTACACACCAGAGCAGGTTCGTTGCTACTTTTTATCCACAAATGTCAATGTTTCTTCAGTGGAATTTAAATCTAAGGTGTATAACCCTGAAGAATATGCAAAAACTGGTGATCCTTTCTTGGCTCCAAGTAATATGTTAACTAATATTTTTAACAGATTAATTCGTTCGGTGTTCTATAGTTATCAAGGAATGTTATCTAATAAATTACCAAAACTAAAACCAAGCAAAAAAATCCTTGATGAAGCGGTAAAAGTGGCTGAAGAATACCAAGATTTAATGAGTAAATACTGCTTTTCCGATGTAATGGTGCTACTTGATAAGTATTTTAGAAATGCAAATCAAGACTGGGTAGTTAGATCTAAAACGCAAGATAAAGTTGCTCTTATGCAATTGGTGGCTGATAGCATTCATGTAATTAAAACAGGTGTGTTGCTTACTCATCCAATAGCGCCAACGAGCGTGGAAAAACTTGTTAAATATTTAAATGCTGATGACAAATTATTTGATTGGGGTAATGTTGAAAAAACATTTTTCGAGCTTTACCCGAATGTCGAACAGTTTAAGTTTATCGAATCTCATTATGATTTCTTTAAAAAACATTCTTCACAGGTTTAGTTCATTTTTTGCGACTATGTGCTTAAATTTTAGCACATAGTCGCTATTTTTTAACCACATAGTGGGTATTTACTGAAATTTCCATTTAGAAGCAGTTGGACAAAAAATAGCTTGGAAATATTATGCTATTTTTTATTAATTTATAAAAATTTTTATCATAAATTGTTTGTGTATTTAAAATATTTATGATAAACTTTTAATAATGAAAAAGGGAAGTACTCTATGTTAAAATTAGATAAAATCAAAAAAACTTATCCTATGGCAGACAATGAAGTTATGGCTCTTAAAGGCGTGTCGATTGAGTTTAGAAAGAGTGAGTTTGTGTCGATTTTAGGCCCTAGTGGATGTGGAAAAACCACGCTTCTTAACATCGTGGGTGGACTAGATAGATACACAAGCGGTGATTTGGTGATAAATGGTAAATCAACTAAGCTCTACACCGATAAAGATTGGGATAGTTATCGAAATCATTCAGTTGGATTTGTTTTTCAAAGTTACAATCTAATTCCACATCAAACTGTGCTGGAAAATGTAGAGTTAGCTCTCACATTATCGGGAGTTGGTAAGGAAGAAAGGCGAAAAAGAGCCACAGCAGTGCTTAAAAAAGTGGGGTTAGGTGATAAATTAAAGCAAAGACCTAATCAACTTAGTGGTGGACAGATGCAACGTGTGGCAATTGCTCGAGCGCTTGTCAATGACCCTGACATAATCTTAGCAGATGAGCCAACAGGAGCGCTCGACACTACCACTAGTGAACAAATCATGAAAATTCTAAAAGAAATTTCAAAAGAAAAACTCATTGTGATGGTTACTCACAACCCAGAGCTTGCAGAAAAATATTCAACTCGAATTGTGAAGCTTTTAGATGGAAAAGTCATTGATGATTCAATGCCGTATAGCTCTGATGGTGAAGTAGTTGATGTGGTGGAAGAAAGTCCTCCTCAGCAAACAAAGAAACGCGCTCGCCACACCCCCAAAACAAATATGTCTGTTTGGATGGCAATAATGCTGAGTGTGAGAAATCTTCTTACAAAAAAAGCCAGAACAATTTTAGTTTCGTTTGCAGGGGCAATTGGAATCATTGGAATTGCTTTAGTTTTAGCAATTTCGAATGGATTTAATAATTATGTGAACAGAATGCAAGAAGAATCCTTAGTCAATTATCCAATCACGATTCAAACAAAAACAATCGATTTGCAATCTGCGTTGATGAGTATGTTTATGCCAGCAAATGATGACAAAAGCAAGGGGCATGATAAAGAAAAAATCTATCCACGAGAGCAGTTAATTGGGCTTTTTAATTCAATTGGAACGAGCGCAACCAGCAATAATTTAGAGCCATTTTACAAGTATTTAACTGAACATAAAGACGAACTAGGAGAAGATTTGTCTGCAATTCGATGCTCCTATAATTTGGGATATGAATTTTATAAAAACGACGAAACTTTAAACGTAAATAGTAACATTCAACCAGCATCCAGAGCTATGTATAATCTTGTGATTATGTATTCTCTTGATTATTTTAAGTATAAAGCAAAGGTTGAAATTGAGAAAGTCTCCACCACAACAGAATCGGGCGTTAAGACTGAATATGTGATTACTAAAACAGATAAGACAGATTTTGATGTTGTGACGGGGTATCTTGGGGAATACCTTTCAAATTATATGAAACAAGGAAATCCTGTTCATTTGCCAGAAGATAATATCACTCAAATTATTAATGCTGTCATGATGGGCGCAGTTGATATGGACAATTATATGTATTCCAACTCTGGCGCATTTAGTGAAATGATTGATAACAACAGATTAATCTTCGATAGCTACGACAAAGTGGCGGGAGATTATATTCAAGCTGATAATGAAGCTTACCTTGTGCTAGACAAAAATAGTGAAATTGATGAGTCGATTCTCTATGCTCTTGGGCTACTTTCAGATGATGCTATGCACAGCTTTATTATGGATGTAATCGAAGGAAAACCTCACACGAGCGGAATAAATTTTAACGATGTGATTGGCAAGGAATTCAAAGTGTTAGTTGGGAGTGACTATGTCGTTGAAAAAGATGAAAATTATGTAAACTTGAAAGATTTAGATTTAACTAAAAATGATAATGCTGCTTTTTACACTCAACAAATGACTACCATTTTTGAAAATTGTAACAAACTCAAAATTGTGGGCGTGCTTAGGTTAAAGGACTCGCAAAATAGTGGAGTGTTGAATGTGGGTGTAAACTATTCACACAAGTTTGCCGACAGCATGATTGCATACTACAACCAAAAAGCAACTGTAGATGTGCATGATAGTGACATTTTAGAGCCACTTGACCCAGCTAAGCCAAACACAATTAGGCTCTATGCCACAACCTTTGATGGAAAAAATAAAATTAAAGCCTTCATTGAGCAATATAATTCTGTGTCTGAAACTAAAAATCAAATTTCATATTCAGACATTGCTGGCACTTTGATGGATAGTTTGTCTACAATTATTTCGTCCATAACCTATGTTTTGATTGCGTTCGTGTCTGTTTCGTTGATTGTAAGTTCGATTATGATTGGAATTATAACCTACATTTCTGTTATCGAGCGAACCAAAGAAATTGGTGTGCTTCGTAGTGTGGGAGCATCGAAAGCAAACATTCGCCATGTGTTTACGGCAGAAAGTGGAATCATAGGATTAATGAGTGGAGTGTTAGGAATTGTGGTAGCAGGCTTATTCCTGATTCCAATCAACATAATTTTGGCGTCACTCACGGGAATTGGTTCATTAGCGAGTCTTCCTGTTTTGCCTGCATTCATCTTAATTTTGATTAGCCTTGGTTTAACATTGATTGCGGGCGTGTTGCCTGCTCGAATTGCTGCAAAGCGAGACCCAGTTATTGCCCTTCGCAGTGAATAAACAAAAAAACTATATCGGTGGATATAGTTTTCTTTTTTTTCATTATTAGATTTTATATTAAATGTTCATTTTTTAGTAGGTCATATAGTTTTGGGAAAAGGTTAAATTCTTTGTTGAGTTCAACCACTTCTTTCAGTCGTTGGTCACGAATGTTTTTAGTGATGTTACTAAGCGAAGCTCGTATAAGAAGATTTTTAGGAGTGTGGTTAAAATCAATGAATTCTAAAAGTTGAGTTTTATAGCCAACCGTTTCGAGGAGGTTGCATCGAATTACGTCGGTAAACAAAGCACAAAGTCGCTCTTGAGCCACGCCATAGCGAGTGAGGATTGTTAGGTCATCAGAAAAGATTTGTTGATTTAATTCGTGTTGGCAACATGGAACGGAAAAGATAAATTTTGCTCCCCAGCGGATTGCATTAAAAAGCGCATAATCTGTGGCGGTGTCGTAAGCATGAAGCGAGATTACCATGTCCACTGGCATTGGGGATTTAAAGCCATTGATGTCGCCTACTTTAAAAATTAGATTTTTATATTTATATTTTTCTGCAGCTTCGTTGCAGGCTTTAATGACATCTTCTTTTAGGTCTAGTCCAATGATGTTGCAATTAATTTTTTTGATGTATGTTAGATAGTAGTAGAGGATAAATGTAAGATAAGATTTTCCGCAACCGAAGTCAATGATATTCAGTCTTGAGATTTGTTTATTTCCGATCGAATCGTCAATTATTTCAAGAAAACGATTAATTTGTTTAAATTTATCATTCATGCCACTGATTACTTTGCCCGATTTGTTAATTACCCCCATGTCGATAAGTGGCGGCACGATTGTCCCTTGTGGAATGATGTAATTTTTGCCTTTGTTGATTTGTGGAGGTGTGGCGTTGTTGACAGCATTGAATAGCACATTCTTTTTTGAAATTTTTAACATAAATTCTTTTTCATCACTGAAAAAATGCAGTTGTGAAAAATCTTGCAAGAGAAGTAAACCAAGGCTTAGTATGTCAGGATTTGTTGTTTTGTGAAATACCTTGTCGGTTGTGTAGTATGAGATTCGGGCAATGCTTGGGGTTAGGTCAACCTCGGCTTTTTTGAATTCACTTTGCTTTTTGGGAAGTGATGCAACAATGTAACTAATGTTGTTTTGTGCTATATGCCCTAAGTAATAATCTAAATTTTTTTCCATAATATCCATCCTTTTGGTTTATTTTAGCAAATAATTTTTTTGTTGTCAAACTTAAAATTTTAAAATTTAAAAATTAATTATTTTTTTTTTAATTTTTCACATAAAAAATTTGTGAAAATTTTAGACATAATAATCGCTAAAAGTCAAGTAAAAAATTATAAAAAAATTGTAAAAAATACCCTAATTTATTTGCCAATATATATGAATTTTGATATAATTATTTCAGAAGAAAAATTATATACGGGGCAACCTAGAAATTAGGGCTATTAAAAAAGTTTTAAATTTGTCTAAATTTTGATTTAATTTTACAAAATTATGCAAAATAAAAATACGAGGTGAATTTGAATGCAGATACAAAAGTGGTTAGGATTATTTGGATTGTTATTATTACCATTTTTGATGATTGGTTGTGGAGTTACAGTTGCTAACGAAACATATGTCCGTGTGGGATTTATCGATGCGGGGGGAACGCAAATTGAACTTGCACTAGATAACCCTGATGCAACGCAAGGAATCGTTTTTAAAGTTGTGCCTGCAAATGCAACGGTTAGAAATGTTACGTTCGAAAGTAAAAATACAAGCGTTGCGACTGTAGATAATCTGGGAAACGTTAAGCCAGTTGGTGTGGGAACTACAATCGTTACAATCACTTCTGTAGCTGATTCAAATGTTACTGCAGATGTAAAGGTTAGAGTTGTGGCAAAACGAGTAACACTAAGTCCTCCAACAGGTCTGCGATTTGATCGTGATGCAACAGAATTGATTTGGGATCCTGTTCAACTTGAACAAGGAAGTTACTACAAGCCGAGTTATCAGTTAAGCATCGAGGCCACTGATTTGAATTCTGGAAGCACAAATGTGGGAACGACTACTCCAACAACGTTCAACACAAAGTATTCAAATTTCGAACCAGACCGACTCTACAAGGTGAAAGTGAAGACCGTGGGTAATGGAACAAGTTATCAAGACTCAAGTTACACTAGTGAGTATAAATTTGTCATACTATCAGACCCTAACCCAGTAGAACTTGTGCGCTTGGCTGATTTTGAGGGAGCTTTAACGGAAGAAGAATTGACTTTCTTACAAAATAATCATTGTCAGGAAGGCGATACACTAAATCCAGACTTTAAGATTCGTTTTCCAATTAATCCATTGATTCTCAGCGAACTGCAAGCCTCACAAGATAGTGACAACCCCAAATCAATCACAGATTACTATGAGTTGGTGGTTGCAAACGCAAACAACAGTCAGGATAATCGGTTGGAAAAATGGGAAATGGCATTCTCAGATGCTTGCATGAGGTTGTGTCAAATTGATGGTGATAACACTTGGTATGGTTGCTTCTCTGTTCCAAACAATATCACAAACTTTGAATATAAAGTTTGGGTTAAGGTTAAATCAGATGTCGTGTTGGATAATGGCTGTCATGTGTTTAGTGCTGGATATGGAAATTTAATTCGAGTTACACAACTTCGTTCTCCATCAAACTTAATGGCAAGGCAAAACAGCACAGGAGACATTCAACTTAGTTGGGATGCTGTGTCACATGCTTTGGGTTATGTGTTGGAATTTAGATATGTGTTAGATAATGGCGGTGGGGCAGACATAAACGTTTCTCATCGCGTGGAAGTAATCAATAAAACATTTATCACATTCAATGACATTAGACAGATTAATCCTGATGCTGTAATATCGAACTTTAAGAGTAGGGACATCTACATCTATGCCAAAGCCGATAACAAACCAATTGGTGGAGTAAGTTATGCAGATAGCAATTTCAGTACCAAACAAGCTCTTGAGCAACTTCCTGCTGTGGATGGTTTGATTTATGATCGTGAGACAGGATTCGTTTCTTGGAATCGAATTGAAGGAGATAGTTTAAATAATCCAATTTGTCAGTATGCGCTTTATGTAAGTAAGAGCGTAGGTGATGAATCAAATATAGTGATTACGCCTGAAGATATTCGTGTGTACAACAGTACTGGAGGGAATGGCGCTCAATCGATTGGAAATCAGATTAGATATCCAATAGCTTCATCGACAGTGCTTCAAGATGGAGTGAACTACTTAAAGATTATGGCTGTGCCACTGGACACTGGAGCAGATCCAACAAAACAAAAATATTCTTCATCCGCGGTGACAGCAAGTAGTAAATTCTTAAAACTCAACAGTGTGACTAATGTCGGTTTTGTAGCTCCAACACTCGAAAATGGTGAAAGACAATTAGGCAAAGTTACTTGGGAATGGTCACCAAGAAGCGATTTAGCTGATGTAATTAATAGCTTGGATGTAAAATTTGAGGTTCATTTCAGAGTTAATGGAATGGATTTAATTGATAGGACTGATCCAGAAAATGAAAAACCAATAGCTATGTTTGTTGATTATGATTCAGAAAGTGAAGGTAATTTTGGCTTTGAATTAGGTGGTGAAGATTGTCCAATCAAATTAGACGATGACACACTTAGTCAACGACTTGAAATCGTGGTGAAAGTAATTGCTGGACCAAAACCAAGCGTTTTGATGGCTATTAACTTGATTGATAGCAAAGACCAAGGTCTTGAAGTTGAACGTTTCGCTGCTCCTGTGGTAATAGGGACAAGAAATGGATCGTTAGTTGCTGAAGTTCGGTATGATGCTGTGGTTGCAGATGCAGAGGATGAAGGTGTTCAATCAATTTTAGCAAACGTTGTTGGTTATGAGATGTTGATCGAGGATAGCCTTAATAAAGATGTGGTTTTCTTTAAGAACTTGGCAAACTTGAGTGTGAAATTAGATGAATATATTCAAAATTATAACTCAGATTTAGACAATCAAATAGCTCAAATTGCAGAAAATGAATCAGATCCATCTGTTCGTGAATCGATGATAAATGTATTAAATGAGCGAAAATTAGCTAAATACTTATCGATTAGATTGCGTGCTGTGGCATTGGATGAAAATCAAGATCAATTCTACTTAACTCAATCGAAGAAAAATATTTATTTTGTCGATGGAGTGTGGAGTGCAAGAATCAATGTGTTTAAACTAGATGCACCAACTCAAGAATCCATTAGCATTCAAGATGGTGTGTTATGTTGGGATAACTATGATTCTTCAAAAGAATTTGGTAGTAAAATCAGAGTGGGATATCAATTAAATGTGACCTATGCTTCTGGAGATGGAGAGGTGACGCAATCATTCTGGGTGGAAGAGAGAAGCTTGCTCGGTAGCACAACTTATGAACTAAAATCTCGCATCCCATATTCAACACATGATTATTTTGAATACATAAATGCAGAGGATAAAACAGGCTTGAAAGTTCCTCCACAAGCCACTGTGAGGACAATCCTTTGGGAAGATGACAAAACATACAATGCAAACGATGTGGCTTACTACTTAATTAGCTCGGGTAATTCTGCTCCAATTACTGTGGTTCAATGTGATGCTATCGAATTAGATTTAAATCCAGAGACGCAAAGTTTGTGCTGGAATGCTGTGGAAGGAATTCAAAACTTTATTCTAAAAGTTAAGAATAACGATACTGATGAATATGAGGATACAGAAATCATCAGTGAATATGATGTTTTGGATGCTGGAAACACAATCAGTTACAACTTATCAAGCTGGGCACAGAGTGAAGGAAGTTACACATTCTATGTTTATGCTCAAGGTAACAACGAACTTTTAAATGGTGTGGTTAGTGATGGAAAAGTTTTGGTAAAATTAAAATCTCCAACTAATTTGCGAGTTGAAGATGGATTGCTTCAGTGGGATAGCGTGTCCTATTCAACAGGAAGCGATGCCGGACTTGATAGAGTGAAAAAATACACAATAATTGTGACAAAGATAAGTGACCCTGATGAGACTACAAACAAACGTTTAATCACTGTGACTAATGCGCTATCGACAAGTTTGGATTCTTTAGCTGAGTGGATAGGAAACAATAGATTGGCAATTTCAATCATGAGTGAAGGGCCAGAAGGAGCAACCAACATTATTTCAAGTGATAAAGTTCAACTTCGTTATTCCCCAGGTGATATGGTGGTTACCGATCCAAAGGTATTTAAATGGGTGGATATTGGCTTATCGGACATAACACTTGATGATGTGAACAACAAACTTTTGTGGACCTATACCAACAACCTTGATGGTTATGGTAAATATCCTGTAAACTACAAAGTTTCGATTACAATTCCCGAAACGATTTATAACCCAGCATTTAGTAAAACAACTATGGTGACTGCAGGTAGAAATAGTGCTACTGCTGAATTAAGCCTAAAAGAATACACAATGTTTGGTCATTATGTGGTTAGAATTCAGCCGTTAGGTTATAACGATGGTAATGTGTTGATTTTAAATGGAACAGAAGGTTTGTCTTATACCTTTGAGAGATTGCCAAGCACAGACAGTTTGTCAATCGTGCGAGACATTGAAGACACAGACCCAGTGATTAAATGGAAAAAAGCTTCTTACGTGCTTGGTGATGAATTGGTAGGGGACTACAACATTATCGTGAGATCTCAAGCAGCCAATTCTTCAGCTGTGGTAACATACAAACTAGCTAACGTTTTGGCCAAGGATTTAGAGAGAATCAACAATGGCCTAGGTGGACTTATAGAGCAAGATGGTAATTACTATTCAATCACAGCATCAAATTTACGTTTGTTATATCAAGATAATGCCGTTGATTTTGGACCGGGTGAATATGCGATTTATCTGCAAACGGTTCCTCGTTTGGTAAGCAACATCAATTTGTTGTCAAGTGCACTCACTAGATTCACCACGCTTTATATATTCGGCGCGCCAATGATAAGTTTGGACCCTGAAAGTGGAGATTTGGAAATTACAAAGACATTCCAGAAAAATAATTCAGTGAAATTATTATTTACTCCTGTAACTTATAGCGCTTCAACATATGGATTGGGTGTTCCATATAGCGTAAATATTTCATTTGTAGGTTCAACTTATGTGTTGGATGTGCATGATGTGGAAGATGTTTTGCAAAATGGAGATGGGGCAGATTATTTACCAACCTCAAATTATGTTGGATTTGTGCTGAGCACTCAGGCAATGGGAGAAAGAAACTATGTTTCATCAACTCTTGTTTCCACAGGGCTGTTCTACAAAAGAATTGCTCCAATTGAATATCGCTATCAAGAAAGCGGTGAAATACCAAATGGTTGGTATGTCGAAGAAGGAAAAATTAGATGGAACTCTGTAGAAGGCGCTAATAGGTATTACTTTAGGTTAGGTGAAGATGGCGAGGTTGTTAGTGTGGCAGCGGCTTATGGTTCGTTAGTAATGAGCACAATGACTTCGACCGGACAAGTAGATTTGAGCGTGAGAGTTTCGGGCGGAATTGATAGAACAGGTAAGATTAGTGTTGGTGGTCAGAATTACACAAAGGCATATCTTGCAAGTGACTATTCAACACCTAGGGCGATTGTAAAATTAACTAATCCAACTAATCCAAGAATCCTGACCGAAGGAAGATATAGTGGAGAATTTGATTTTGGAGAAAGAAATGCTTTAGGTGAAATGCAATTCATGACGGGAGCCACTGCATACACAATTCAATATTACGACCCAAAGAATCCTGTCTATGACATTGCTCCTTGGGAGATTAAGGAATCAAACAAGAATGATTATTTCATTGCATCAAGCGAAATTTACCAAACAAATGATACGTCAGTAAAAACGTTTGCCTTGAAGCTTTATGCAATAGGTAACAGTCCTAGAGATTACTCCACAATGCCATATATATCAAGTAATGGTAGCTCACCATTTACGATTTACATACCTGGTAAAAAGAATGAACTTGGCTTTGCCTACGATGCTATAAGCAAGCATAAGGGGAATTTAAAATGGAATGTTATCTCAATCGATGAAGTAGTGCTTGAAAATGGGGTTAATGTTGAATTAGATTATGGCACCACTAGTGATTTTAACAATGACACTGCCACAAGGCTTTCCACATCAGGAAGCAAACCAAGTTTGCTACTTGATAAAGAAGGAGATATCTACTATTATAGTTTTGAAGGCATTGATGATGTGAAAGGTAATCACGTTGATGTGCGAATTCGTTATCAAGGACAAAACATTGGGAGTGAAATGGTTAAGACGGCAGGAATTGTGAATAGTGAGTGGGCTGATTCAATTAGAGTTTACAAACTTCAAGATTTTGAGGATAATGAAATTTATAACATAACCACAAAACTATGGAGCAATGTTGAAAATGGAGAATTAAATTGGTTGTTCTCAGATGCTACTCCTTCATCGTTAAAAAATGCATGCATTTGGTTTAACGATAAACCTGTTGAAGAAAAAGGTAATGTACAAGCTTGTGTGGTAGAAACTGGTGACCTTGAGGATAACAAAGTTAAAGTTTACATTCAGAATAAAAAGCCAGGTGAATATCAATATTCAAAAGTGCTAAATAGTGATGTGGCTTCACAAATGTTCTATCAAGTGAATAACATTCAAAGCTTCTATACTTACAAAGATTGCCGAATTGGTTGGGAATTAACCAACAAAGATGTTTTGGATGAGGACAACAATGTTTGTGTGCTTCAACCAACAAAGTTGATTGTTTACTACGATAAAAATAATATTGCTCAAGACCCTCATGGAATCAATATCAAAAATGAATATACAATCAACACTGATGGCTCATTTGATATGGTTGCATCCACAGGTATGTGGGATGTCGGTATGTTTTCAAACATTCGAGCAATTGCCGTTGGAGCTGTGTTCGATGGAGATAAAAACGCCGTGGGTATGACTTTAGGAAGTAATCCAAAACTGCCAGAGAATCCGACTATGAACTTCAATCTTTTCGCTGGTGGGGCTGGACTTCCGTCTGATCCATATTTAATTAGATCGGATTTAAGTGAACCAGCAGCAGAACAAGCGTCCTTACGTGAACAATTAAAACTAGTGCGTTATCTAAACGATATGTTCTTTAAGCTTGAAGATAACATTGAATTATTAAGTCAAGATGGAAAAGGAAATAACTACGGTGTGCCATCGGGATTAAGTGCTGAGCCAGAACAATTTTCACAATTAGTGTTCACAGGTGGATTTGATGGAAATGGTAACACAATTTCTAACATTCAATCTAGGGCGGAAAGCGACTTTGGGTGGTGGAATAAAATAGTTTCCACAACTTGGTCAAATAACTATGATGCCTCAGAACCTTTCTTCAACTTAAATGGAGTGGTTTGTAACTTAACTTTAGAGGCAAGCCTGATTGACATAAGTTCTATGGAAGCTAATCACGCTAGTGGTTTACTGACAAAGGAAAACCATGGTTACATAATTAATTGTAAGTCTACTGGGTCTATGGGGGATTGTGGTAACTTATACTGGACTGGATTTAACAAAGGTGATAACCCTAAAATGATATTTGGTGGGTTAGTTGGAATTCACGAAACTGACAGAAATCTTGAAAACGGTGAAGAGATTTTTGATGGAGTTATTCAAGATTGTGTGAATGAGTTACCAATCAGCATAACCTTTATAGGAATGAACGTGCAAGCATATAGTGTGGTTGGTGGAATTGTTGGTGCTAGCAGAGTTGGTTTGATAGCAGGATGTGAAAATAAGGCTAGAGCAAGCATCACAGCAACTTATGCTGGTGGAATTGTGGGGCAAGTCAATGGATTTGCTCAAGATCAAGCTAATGCCTACATCACAGGGTGCGTTAACTCAGGAAACGTTACATCACAGATTTATAATGAAAATGGAACAGCTACTCAGCCAGGCTGGCATGGAATGGCTGGTGGAATCGTGGCAAAATGTGAATATGGTTTCATCACTGCATCAATTAACTCTGGACTGATTACACATGGAACGGATTGGGATGGTTCAGATGTAAGGTGTATTGGTGGAATCGTAGGTGATATTGTTTCCACGATTGTGGCTACATCTGTTCACACCTACGATGATACCCTTTGGGTTATCGGTCATGATGCTTCAACTGATTTAAACACGGTGTTCTATTGTGCTTGGAAAAATGGTGTGACAGATAGTGATGCTAATGGTAACAAAACACTAAACAACATAGCTAATGATGATTTGAAAAAAGATAGCTTAAATACTGTGGCTTGGGGAATAAAGAATCTAAATGGTAAACAAGCTTGTGTGATTAAATCTACTACTACTCCATATGAGTTTAGCATTAGTTGGATAGACTAAGAAGAATAAACATAAAAAATGACCTAACATATGTTGCCTAGCTTTGCTCGAAAGAATTGCATCACAAAAGAAATTTTGGAGGAGACAAAATGTCAAAGAAAATGAAAATTACATTTATCGTAGTGGGTATTATCTTGATAATAGCTCTTCTTGCGTTTGGATTAGCCTCTCTCTTTAAAGGATCTAATCAATCTGCTCGCGAAGATAGTGTAGTTTTAAATTCCAGGTTGCCAGCTCCTACTAGTTTGCAGCTTGATGAAAATGGAAACCTTAAATTTGATAAGGTAGATCATGCTTGGGGATATCGAATTTACGTAAATGGCGAACAAAGGCTGACTATCAACAAAGCAAGTGATGAAAGTTTGAAAAACGAAGCTACTTGGGCAGAAATTTTTGGAAGTGATACAAGTAGTGATAATTCTTCAATCAATTATGACGTGAGAATTAATGGAAGACAACAAGTCGTGTCTTCGAGCGCTGTGTGGGCAAACATTTTTGGAACCACACAGGCTGATAACGGTGTGTTTAACATTCAAGTTCAAGCGTTATATAAAGATGTGGATTATCATTCGCTTCTAAGTGAAGTCCTTAAAGTGGAAATTTTCAAACAACTTCAATCTGTGGCTTATTTATCATGGGTTGGTGAGAGAGAATTCACTTGGGATGAAGTAAATGATGCTCAAAGTTATGAAATCATCATTATTCCACACTTGTTTAACGGCTCAACAGGAGAAGTTATAAGCACAAAAACTGAATCGAACAGATTCAATCTGTCTGATCCTAATTTTATTGATGTGAATTCTCCTGAATTTAACAACGTGCAATATTTTGAAATTAGCATCGTGGCAAGTGCTGTTGGTGTGGGAGAATCTTCATCGAATGCCTACATAAAAGATAGTGACCAAGTGGTCGAAACACTTGAATACTACCGTGTGGCAATTTTGGATAGTCCTGTGGTAACTATCACTGCTCCAACTGAGTATACCAACTATAAAGAGCAAGGCGTGAGTGATTTTTGTGTGAATTGGAATGCTATTGCTGGGGCAGGAAGTTATGAAGTGTATGTGGACAATCAAAGATTGGTTACACTAAATCATGAAGATGGTAAGCACTCCTATTCAGTTGATTTGAATGATTATGTGTTATCTGATTCATTAGGTGAACACAGAGTGTTTGTGATGGCAGTGCCTCAAGAAAACACAGCTTCATCTCACTTTCAAGGAACACGTAATGATGAAGATATCTACTACATCGTAGAGCACACTCTTGGTAAAGTGGATAGAGATTCAATTCAAATTGAAAAAGAACTACACCTTGACAAGCGTTTGGCATATCTAAACGTAAGTTGGGACGGCGTGAGTGATTTTGTGGCTGGAAAAAATGGCGGTCCTTCCACAACTTATGTGCCAACATCCTACACAGTTGAGTTTTATGGAAGTGAAACTGAAAATGGAACTTACACATTAATCTATGTGGTAGACACTCCAATCAACAGTGTGACTGTTGAACTAGAAGAATTTAAGCAATACAGCACAAACAACGGTTATGTGAAAGTGAAAGTATTGGCAAATTACAACAGTTCGACTAGTGAGAGTGAATTTATAATTGCAAATGAAACTAGTATGGTAAATGATTATTCAGCTCCTTGTGAAGTGGTAACATATCTTCCTGCAGTTGAAGATGTGAGAATCAATGGATATGAATTATCTTGGCAAAAAGTTAAAGATGCATTTGGTTATAAAGTAGTTTTGTTTACTGGTGGATCTTTTGTAAAGAAATTTGGTAAATATACCTATGAAGGTGTTGATTTTGACTATCCAGATTATTCTAACTCAAATCTTGTTATAACGGTTTATGATAATCGTTGTTATGTAGATTTGTTTGGGTGGTTAACTTCAGATAAAGTGTTGCCAAAGATCTATGGTGTGTCTGTGCAAGCTTTGGGTGATGGAAGGTTCTATCGTGATTCAACTTATGAAGAATTTGTTTCACTTAAGCACACTGTCACTTTGGATTCTCCAAGTGTGGCGATTACGCACAACAAAAACTTGGGCAATGAAACAAGCTTGGGACAACTAAACTTAAGATGGAATCCTGTCTTAAATGCAGCGGGTTACACAGTTAGCATTTATGAATTAGACCAAGAAACAGAAGCAATGGATTTGTTAGATTTTGTTGATGCGACGACAGAAAACGTCTATTCCACAGATCTAGGTGCAACACCTAAAAACATTAAAATTGTGGTCACAGCACTACCTTTTGCCGACACTGAGCTATTCTATGTGGCTAGTGTGCCAAGGGAAGTGAACTATGCATTCACAATGCCATATAGCACTCCTGAGAATGTTGGCTATGAGATTGAGGATAATAATCTAAAAATTGTATGGGATGAAATTGATGAGGCAAATAGCCCATTAGCTACTAACCTAAGATACAGAGTGACAATCAAGAATCAAGCCAACAATAATGAAAAAACAGAATATGTGAAAAATGGTTATTCTGAATGTATCTTTACTAGTGACACAATCAAGTCTTTAGGCATTGGGGTATATGATGTTGAGGTGCAAGCAGTCAACAATTTAGAGGCGATTAATCCTTTATACACCGAAAGTGAAGTTGCATCTACCGAAGCGATCTACTCCTACACACTTTCTAAAGATGTTGATTTTAAAGACTTTAAGTTGAAAATAACAACAATATTTGATGGAGATAGTCGTTACGCCACAGTGTCAGCACAAACTAGCACAGTTCCATTTATTAATAAATATAAACTAGTTTTCCATAATGAATCAGGCGACTATGTAGTGTATGTTGATAGTAGTAACGAAACATCCACGATGATTGCAAACGACTACACTGGGAGTGTTTCACTTGGAAACGGATTTACAACAATAATTGCAATGGACGAGCATTTCAATCATGCGTTCCTTCCATTATATCAAGAATCTGTTGTGACAGTCTATCCTTGTGTTTATTTTGATGGTGTTGAAAAGCTTGAAAATGAATGTATAGATACAAATGGAGTTTCGCTTTCAATTCCATTCATCAATGATTACTATCTATATGCTCCAACAATTTCGTTCTCACAAACGGCTGATTCACCAAAAACAGGAAACTTTGCAAATAACTTAATTACGATAACACTTGGTGACATGGCTCAATATGTAGATGAAATTGTAATCAATGTAGACGGCACCGATCTTGCTGGAATTGCTGTGAATGGACAAGCTGAAGTTACATATAACTTAGCACTAAATTCTGAATATGCAACTGGAAAACATGTGGTTAGTGCATATTTAAAGAACACACACACTGCATCCACTTCTACAAGTTCTCAAACAGTTGTGTTGTTAAATCCTCTTGACAAAGTTTCTAAGTCAAGCATTGAGTTTACTCGTGACTTTAAGAAGTTGTCATTTGATAAAGTAAGCAATGCAGTTGAGTATCGTGTGATTGTGACAAATCCTAACACAGAAAACACAGAAGAATATAGCTATTCTGTGCCAGAGGGACACACACTAAGCTCTTTCGAAGTCGATGTCAGGGATGCATTCTATCAGTTTGAAAAAGGTGATGAGATAACTTATCAAATCATGGCGATTGGTGGTGGGTATCTTGCTGAGTTAGAAGCAAATGGTGAAATTCCAGAAGAATATCCCGACTTCTATGGTTATTCAATAACAGAACCACTGACTGTAACCTTAAGCAGTGAAATTTTTGAAGCAAATCCAGTGGTGATTAACAATAGATATCTATCATTAACAACCGACGATTTAGTTGCTAGCTACACAATCACCGTGGTGGGTGTGTCAGTTGATGGCAATCCAATCACTCTTGAGCGTGGCGCAGATGGTTACACGACAAATCAAGTTGACTTACTTCCAATTTTGGAATCTCAAATTGCAGGAACTTACACAGTAAATGTGTTGGCTAACCTTGGTGATGCAAGTCAATTTGTGGAGCCATATTCTAGTGATGCAGAAATAATCAATTTCAGAGACTTTGCTGCTGTGTCTGATTTTAATGTCACACAAAACACAAGTCTTGGAAATGTGGTTGTTGAATGGACTCAGTCAACTACTCAAATCAAAGAAGGGGATGTGATTCGATCAGTTTATCCATCAAGCTACACTATTGTGTTTGAAAAAGATGGTGAGACCGTAAAAACTCTACCAGTGGATGGTGGACGTGATGCCTACTCGCTTCCACTTAGCATCTTTGATGACAGTGAACTTGGTGACCTTGAAGGCGGAGATTATGAAGTTTATGTCGTCTTGGCAGGAGATGAGCGAGGGCTCAACGAAACTACATCAAACAAGCGACCATTCACATTCGTAGAGCAAAACGCTGCTTTTGAAAACTTGAGAGTAACAGAAGATAATTCTTGTAATAACAGCACAGATCACACATTTACAATAGCATTTGGTGATGATGAAACTGGAAATGTTGCATTTGAATATGCAACTAGCAAAACTGCAGATCCATCTCAAATTTACCAAGGAACATTTGTTAATGGTGTGGCAGTGATTGATATTACCACACATGAACTTTTTGCTGATGCAACTCGCGGAAATCAAACAGTCTTTGTGCGTCGCCCAAAAGATGGTGATGTGGAAGCATCTGTTTGGCAACCTGTTACCATAGCCTATGGAATGACATTTGCTGTGGCAACTGGCGCAAACATCTCTTATGACTTTAATAATTATAATCTAACCTACAATTTAGCAACGCTTCCAGAGGAAATTTCTGGAAAAGTAAGCTATAGCACAGTGATTACCAACAATGGTAATGAAAAAACACTTAGTCTAGGGAAGACATCAGGAAACCAAAACTTTACTGAATCAACATTCGATTTCAGTAAAACATTTGAGATTACAATCTTTGCTACAGTTGAGCCAAGCAATGTGCTTTATCCAAACAGTAAGGCAGAGTTTACACAAAGCGCAACATGCTCAACAAACGATATTTTGTCAATTTCAGATGACAAAGATGCTTTTGGAATGATGAGTGGACTTACATTTACATTTGACACAAATGATTATGTTTCACAAGTAATTAAATATAGCTTTACATTTATCGATTACAATGGCGCTCAAACTAGTGTAACTAATAAAGTGATAACAACAAATGTAG
>JAEEGL014042180.1_pt1 | contig 19588 bp, 19 predicted proteins | sample 9134231 | NCBI WGS metagenome assembly JAEEGL01 (sample SAMN16246548, study PRJNA631951) | gut metagenome | biome: gut microbiome; feature: rumen; material: fiber-attached | host: Bos | place: Iran: Karaj | collected 2018-10 | reverse complement strand
TTAGCCGCTTGACCACCGGGCCGGATATTTGGTAGCGGGAGGGGGATTTGAACCCTCGACACCCCGGGTATGAACCGAGTGCTCTAGCCAACTGAGCTATCCCGCCATGCTCCGCAATTCCGAATGCCTGCTTATTATAAAAGAAAAGAAAGTTTTTGTCAAGACTTTTTTTGATGAATTTCGTAAACTATTTCAGCGATCTTCAAAATACGGCGACCGCGCGCATATTTCGCGCGCCGAAAGCGCGTCCTGCGCGATCTGCGCGGAAAGCGCCCCGGCCGAAGGAAAGGCGCGTTCGGGCCGAAGATACTTCAGGAGACCGAGCGAAACGCGTTCGCCGTAGAGATCGCCGGAATAATCGAGAATAAAGGTTTCGCAGCGTTCCTCGCCGCCGCCGAACGTGGGCCGCACGCCGATATCGGTGACCGCGGCGTATTTTTTGCCCTCCAGCATGACTGCGGAGGCGTATACGCCGGATTTCGGGTGCTGAAGCCCAGCGGGGATGGCCTGGTTCACCGTGGGTGACCCGAGATTGCGGCCACGGCCGTCGCCGCCCGCCACGGGCGCGGTGAATCCGAAGGGCCTGCCGAGCATGGAAGCGGCCGTTTGCATATCGCCCGCCGCAACCGCGCGGCGGATAGCGGTGGAAGATACGGGCTGCCCGTTCAGGCAGACGCGCCCGCACACGGAAACCGCAAAACCGCAGGCTTCGCCGAGGGCGGCAAGCAAAGAAGCGTCCCCTTCGCCGTTTTTGCCGAAACGGTAGTTGTAGCCGCACGAAACGAAGGCGCAGCCGAACCGCCGGACGAGGATCTCTTCCGCAAACCGGCGCGGAGAGAGGTCTTTTAGCGCGCCGAAGGGCAGCGTGACGCTCTCCAGCCCCATTTCGGCGAGAAGCGCATCGCGGTCTTCCGGGGTGAGAAGGCCGGGCACGGGCACGTTGAAGAGCACCTCGGCCGGATGCCGGTCGAAAAGCAGCACGGCAGGCGTAAGGCCCCGCGTTTTCTGCGCCAGCACGCTGGAGAGCACGGCCGTGTGCGCAATATGGAGCCCATCGAAAAATCCGAGCGCGAGGGCGGTTTTTTTCTGCTCACACATCGCCGGTCACCCTCAGTACGTAAAGCGCGCTCTCCCCTTCCGCGCGCGCGTCGCCGAGCCCCAGAAAGACGTTTGCGGGCGAATACACGCGGCAGCGTCCGGGAGCGGGAAAATCTTTGAGCCGGTCGGCGCTCAGCGCGCCGCCGTTGGCAAAGCGCAGCGCCTGCTTTTCGGTTACGCGCACCTCCGGCAGCGCGGCAAACGGGAGATCGAACGGGAGAAGCGCCCGCGCCGGATCCTCGCGCAGCGCCTCTTCGGAAAAGGCGTTTTCAATGGAAAAACCGCAGGCGTAAGTGCGCTCCAGCGCCGTCATCACGGCGCCCGTGCCGAGGCGCGCGCCGATATCGGAAATCAGTTGGCGGATATACGTGCCTTTGGAACAGCGCACGGCGATTTCGAATTCCCCGCCCGCGGCGCCCGTAAGGGCAAGTTCCGAAACGGTTACGGGACGGGGCGTACGCTCCACCTCAACGCCTTTGCGCGCGAGCGCGTAAAGCCGCTGCCCGCCAACCGAAACGGCGGAATACATGGGCGGCACCTGCATGATCTCGCCGCGAAAAGCGCCGAGCGCCGATTCCACCTGCGCCGCGCCCACGTTGCAGGGCGTTTGGGTGAGCACGCGCCCGGTGATATCGAGCGTATCGGTGGTGATGCCGCAGCGGAAACGCGCGCGGTAAGCCTTTTCGGAATCGGGCAGAAAATCAATAAAACGGGTGGCCCTGCCCAGAGCCACGGGAAGCACGCCCGTGGCCATAGGATCGAGCGTACCCGTATGGCCGGCTTTCTTTTCGCCGAATATTCTTTTTACAAGGGCGGCAGCCTGAAACGAGGTGATCCCCGCAGGCTTGTTCAGCACAACAAATCCGTTCATTGAGGTCAGTTAAGGCCGCATTCCTTCAGTTTCTGATCCACGGCGTCCACGAGCAGGCGCACGGCCTCTTGGCCGTTTCTGCCGAGTTCACAGCCGGCGGCGAATTTATGCCCGCCCCCCCCGAACCGGGCGCAGATCTCCGCGGCGTTTACAGGGTCCTTCGTGCGCACGGAGGCGTGGAATACGCCGTTTTCGCGTTCTTTTACGGTAACGCCGGCGTATACGCCCGCGATCGTGCGCGGCAGGCCGCTCACGCCGACCGTGTCGTTTTCGCTGATGCCGGCTTCTTCATACATGTTTTTCGTAATGAGCAGCACGGCGCATTTCCCGCCGAGGCAAAGGCGGAGCGCGTTCATGGCGGCGCGCTCGAAAGCGGCGTACTGCGGGGTTTTGGTTTCAAAAATATCGGTGTTGATGCGCGCGTTATCCACGCCGAGGTCCAGAAGGGCCGCCGCGGTGCGCAGGGTTTTGGCGGTGGTGTTGGCGTAGCGGAAACAGCCGGTATCGGTGGAAACGCCCACGTAGAGACATTCGGCCGCTACGGGCGGGATCGCGATTCCGCCGTACGAAAACAGATCGTACAGCACCTCGCAGGCCGCAGCCGCAGCGGGGTCCACCAGCGTTTCGCGGGCAAAAAGCACGTTTGTGGCGTGGTGGTCGATATTGAGATCCACCCGGTCGCCGTACGCGGCGCGGAGATCGTCGTTGAGCAGTTTTTTATCGCCCACGTCCACCGTTACCACGTTTTGCGGCGCAAAACCGGCAAAAGCCTCCGGTTTTATCAGATACCGGAGGTTCTCGGGCACGTCGCGGATCTCGCAACGCACGCGTTTGCCGAGCGCGCGCAAGGTGTGGAAGAGCGCAAACATGCCCCCGACGGCGTCGCCGTCGGGATTCGCATGCGAAAGGATGAGGATATCGTCCATCCCCGTCAGGGCCTCGAGGGCCCGATCAAGTGTGATTCTGTTCATTGGCCGCTCAACCTTTTATTGTCTTCATCCAGTTTTTTGAACATATCGATGCTTTTTTCAAGCGTATCATCGGGGATGAAGCGGATCTCGGGCACCTTGCGGATGGTGAGCGCCTTTCCGAGTTCGGTGCGGATATGGCCCTTCGCGGTTTTTTCGAGCACGCGGCAGGCTTCGGCCGCCGCCTCAATGCCGTGCAGGGAACTGATATACACCTTGCAGTAGGAAAGATCGTGCGCCACCTCGGTGCGCACCACGGTGAGCATGGCGCCGCTCACGCGGGGATCCTTCAGACGGGAGATGATCAGCGCGATCTCCCGCCGGATGTCTTCGGCGGTCCTGTCTGATTTATAAGCCATAAAGGCCTCCTTCCGGGGCTCAGCCCTCGCGGACCTCCTCAGTGATAAAGGCCTCGAGGATATCGCCCTCTTTGATGTCGTTGAATTTTTCAAGGCCGATGCCGCATTCGTAGCCGCTCATCACCTCGCGGACGTCGTCTTTCATACGTTTGAGCGAAGCGATGGAATCTTCGGCGATCACGATGCCGTCGCGCACGACGCGGATCTTGCTGTTTCTCGTGACTTTGCCGCTCGTGATCATGCACCCGGCAATGGTGCCCACGCTCGAAAGGCGGAAAACCTGACGGATCTCGGCTTTGCCCTGCTCCACGTCGCGGAACTTGGGCGCGAGCATGCCCTTGATGGCGGCCTCTACGTCTTCGATGCAGTCGTAGATGACCGAATACATGCGCATTTCAACGTGGTCGCGCGCCGCAATGGCCGTGGCGGTGGCGTCCGGACGCACGTGGAAGCCGATGATGATGGCGTTCGAGGCGCTGGCAAGCATAACGTCCGATTCCACGATCGCGCCCACGCCGCCGTGGATCACGCGCACGCGCACTTCGTTGTTGGAGAGTTTTTCAAGGTTCTGGCGGAGCGCCTCAACGGAGCCCTGCACGTCCGCCTTGACAATGAGATTGAGTTCTTTGAGTTCGCCCTCTTCAAGGGTGGAGAAGAGCGTATCGAGCGTAACTCTGCGGTAGGCGCTGAACTGCTCGTCTTTGATCTTCTGCTTTCTCTGTTCCACGAGGGTGCGGGCGAGTTTCTCATCGGAAACGGCGTCGAACGCGTCGCCCGCCATGGGGACCTCATCGAGGCCCATGACTTCCACGGGCACGGAGGGGCCCGCCTCTTTCACGCGGCGGCCGGTGTAGTCGTTCATTACGCGGATACGGCCCACGGCGGTGCCCGCCACAACGATATCGCCGGTTTTGAGGGTGCCGTTCTGCACGAGCAGGGTGGCCACGGGGCCCTTGCCCTTATCGAGTTTGGCCTCGATCACCACGCCTTTGGCCGGACGGTTCGGGTTGGCTTTGAGTTCGCTCACTTCCGCCACCAGCAGGATCGCTTCGAGCAGTTTATCGATGTTCATGTGCGTTTTGGCGGAAACCGGCACGCAGATGGTATCGCCGCCCCATTCCTCGGGCACGAGTTCGTATTCGGTGAGCTGCTGCATGATGCGGTCGGGGTTGGCGCCCGGCTTATCCATCTTGTTGATCGCCACGATGATCTGCACTTCGGCAGCCTTGGCGTGGTTGATAGCCTCGATGGTCTGGGGCATGATGCCGTCGTCCGCGGCCACCACGAGCACGGCGATATCGGTGGCCTTGGCGCCTCTGGCACGCATCTCGGTGAACGCCGCATGGCCGGGCGTATCGAGGAAGGTGATGTCGGCGCCGTCGAGATTCACGCGGTAGGCGCCGATGTGCTGCGTGATGCCGCCGGATTCGGTGGCGGTAACGGACGTATTGCGGATGGCGTCCAGCAGCGAGGTTTTGCCGTGGTCCACGTGGCCCATCACCACCACGACGGGCGGACGGGATTCGAGGTTCTCTTCGGCGTCTTCGGTGCTGTCGATGATGCGGTCTTCAATGGTGACCACCACTTCGCGCTCCACCTTCACGCCGAGATCTTCGGCCACGATGGCGGCGGTATCGAAATCGATGGTCTCGTTGATACCGGCCATAACGCCGTAGGCAAACAGTTTTTTGATCAGTTCGGCGGCCGTCATTTTGAGCAGCGCGGCAAACTCGCCCACGGTGATCTCCTCGCCCACTTTCACCACGAGTTTGCGGCTGGCGCGCTCTTCGGCGATGCGCTTCAGGCGCTCGGCCTCGGTTTCGCGTTTGCGGGAACGGTTATCGGGGCGGCGGTTGTACTGCTGCGATTTCTGTTTGATCTTCTGCTTGTGCGCGTCGCCGCTCTCACGGTCGCGCACGGCGTAGGACGACATATTTTCGTAGCGCTCGTTGTATTTATCGAGTTCCACGCCGGAAGCGCGGGTGTTCACGGTTTTGCGCTCGCCCTTGGTGCGCGCCTGCACGCCCTCGGAAGAATGCTCCTTCTTCTTGAAGGGACGGCTGTCGCCGGGTTTCGCGGCCGGGGTGCCGGAACGCTGGGGCTGGGCGGGACGCTGCTGCGGCTGGCCTTTCTGCGCGGGTCTGGGCTGCGCCTGCCCCTTCTGCTCGGGTTTGGGCTGCGGTTCTTTCGCGGGAGTGCCGCCCTCTGCAGGCTTCTCCTCCGCGGCGGGCGTTTTGGCCGCCTCTTCGGTTTTTTCGGGCGCGGGCGTTTCGGCCGGCGCCTCCTGCACGGGCGCGTCGGCGGGCCGCTCCATCGCAAAATAGGTATCAAAACTGCTCACGGCGTATTCCGTGGTAAGCAGATCGAATACGATATCGAGTTCGTCCGAAGTGAGCGAGGTCTGCGATTTCTTTTCCGTATCGGAGAACGGCGTAAGAAGATCGATGATCTTTTTGCTCTTCAGATCGAAATCCTTCGCAAGTTCGTGGATCTTATACTTAATAACTGCCAAGTGAAATTCCTCCTGTCAGATCGTTTTTTCTATCGCGGAAATAAAATTTTCGTCTTCAAGCGCAAATACGCAGCTGCGCTTGCCGAGGCGGGCGCCGGTTTCCTCCATATCGCAGGGCAGAACGGCGATCTTCCCGGTGTAGCCGAGCGCTTCGAGTTCCCTGCGGTGGCGGGGAGAGGCGTCGGTTGTGAGCAGCACGAGCCGCGCGCGGCCCGCGCGCACCGAAGCCATGACCGCATCGCGCCCGATGAGAAGCCTGCGGGCTCTCACAGCAAGGCCGAGCATGGAAAACAGTTTTTCCATGGCGGCGTCCTCAGGCTTCGGGCCCGCCGAGTTCCAGCGCAAGGGCGGCATAGATCTCGGGCGGCACGGCGCAGGAAAGCGCGCGTTCGAGGCGTTTGCCTTTTTCGGCGGCCTTCAGGCAGGCGGGATCTTTGCAGATATAGGCGCCGCGGCCGGATTTTTTTCCGGTGAGATCGGCGCTGATCTCGCCCTCGGGGCTGCGTACGATGCGCACGAGTTCCTTTTTGGGGCGCATCTCGCTGCAGCCTACGCACCTGCGCATGGGGATCTTCTTTTGCTGCATGCGCGCTCTCCTCCCCTTACAGCTGGATCATCGGCTGGTAATCGCCGAAGAAGGGCTTGATATCGATCTTCCAGCCCGTGAGGCGGGCGGCAAGACGGGCGTTCTGGCCCTTGTTGCCGATAGCGAGCGAAAGTTGGTTTTCGGGCACCGTTACGCGGCAGACGCGCGCGGTCTCGTCCACGATCTCAACGCTCACGATCTCGGCGGGCGCAAGCGCGGCGCTGATGAAATCGCGCGGGATATCGCTGTAGCGCACGATATCGATCTTTTCGCCGCCCATCATATCGATGATGCGGTTCACGCGCTCGCCCTTCGGGCCGATGCACGCGCCGATGGGATCCACGTTTTTATCCGCGGCCGATACGGCGATCTTGGTCCTGGAGCCGGCTTCGCGGGCGATGGCGCGGATCTCCACCGTGCCGTCGAAGATCTCGGGCACCTCAAGTTCGAACAGACGACGCACAAGGCCGACGTTCACGCGGGAGAGGATCACCTTGGGCCCCTTGGGGCTCTCTTTGACGTCTACGATATAGATCTTGATATAATCGCCGTCGCGCAGGGTTTCGCCGGGCACCTGGTCTTTTTTCGGGAGCAGCGCCTCGCTGCCGGAGATATCCACGGTGGCGTCGCCCGTCTGGGGGTTCACGGAGATCACGCGCGCGGTTACGATCTCGTTGTTGCGGCTCTGGAAATTCTTGAGCACCTGCTCGTTTTCGATCTCGCGCACGCCCTGGCGGATGATGTGCTTCACGCTCTGCGCGGCGATACGGCCGAGGTCGTCGAGATGGAGCGGCCATTCGAGCACGTCGCCCAGGAGGGCGTCGGGCTTATGGGCGAGGGCGTCTTCGAGGGTGATCTCGGAATCGGGATCCTCAACCTCTTCCACCACCGTTTTGCGCTGGCAGATGTAGATATCGAAATTCTCGTTGATCTCGCAGAAAATGCCGCTCTTCACGCCGAATTCCTTGCGGGCCGCCGTGGCGATGGCGCCGCAGATCTTTTCGATGAACAGGTCGGGATCCAGGCCGCGCTCTTTCTGGAAGCGCAGGATCGCGTTGCGCAGGTCCATCTGGCGGGCGCACTCGCGGATGCAGTTTTCGGTGATGCGCGCAAGGTTTTTGATGCGCACGGGGATGTGAATGGCTTCGCCGATGCGCGCGTCGCCCTTGATGGCGGCCGCGTCTTCGGGGGTGATCTCAACGGCGGGATCGGAGACCGTTTCTTTTACGGTTTTCTTCATGTATACGGAGATCTCGTATTTTTTCTTATCGAGCGCGCAGTAGATGGCTGCGTTGCCGCCCATTTCTCTTTTGACCTCTCTTGCGATGGCGCCGCAGATCTTTTCGCACAGCGCGTTTGCCGCGGCTGCGCCGTCTTCCTTCTTGAATCTTTCAATGACGTCGCGTAATTCCTTGTTCATTTTTTCTGATCATCCTTTCTTCATCGGTTATATATGTTATAAATGATTGCCTGATTAAAACACGTCGTTGAAATCGTCGAGTTTTACGGAGGAATACCCGGCTTTTTCAAAGTCGTGCAGCGTGCCGTCGGCAAATTCAACGGTGATGCGCCCGTCTTCGTACCCGCGGAGCACGCAGCGGTGGATCTTTTTGCCCTCGAAACCCACGCGGAGTTTGAGTATGATCTTTTCACCGATATACCGGCGGAAGTGGAAATCCCGCACGAGTTCTCTTTCGATGCCGGCGGAGCACACCTGCAGCGAATAACTCTCGGGGATGGGATCGAGTTCGTCCAGCGGCGCGTCCAGCGCGTCGTTCACGGCTACGCAGTCGTCGATGCCGACGCCGCCTTCTTTATCGATAATGATGCGCAGATAGCGGTTTACGCCCTCTTTTACGTAGCGCACGTCCCACAAAATGAGCCCCAGCGCCGAAACCAGCGGCTCCGCCAGCGCCCATACGGAGGTCACCACGTTGGATCCCTTCTTTTTTTCTTCCATGTTTTCACCCCTAACCAAAACAAAAGAGCGGGTCGCCCCACTCGGAATCATCAGCCTAACAATTGTAACAATACGTATTATACCATATTATTTACAAAATGCAAGCCTTTTTTAAAGATTCTTTAAAAATCAGAACCACCGTTTGGAACGGTGGCTCTGATTGGGGAAGAGAAAATATAAAAAAGGGAAATCAAAAAAATGAATTCAGCACTTTCAACGTCTTAATAGTATCACACGCCGTTTGCGCCGAAACGGAGACTTTGTAAACAAATCAAGAACATTTGGAGGCAAAACGGTGAACCGGCGTCATAATTTCGCAACAATTACACATTGCAAGCCGGAATTGTTCAGTTGTTTTCCTCGAATTTCTGGTGGCTCTGCATTTTGAGGAAGGCGTAAATAAAGCCGTCCAGGTCGCCGTCCATCACCGCGCCGATGTTGCCGTTTTCGTAGCCGGTACGGTTGTCTTTCACGAGCGTATAGGGCATGAACACGTAGGAGCGGATCTGGCTGCCCCAGCCGATCTCCTTCTGGTCGCCCTTAATATCGTTGATGGTTTCGAGGTGCTCGCGCTCTTTGATCTCGATGAGTTTGGATTTGAGCATGGTCATGGCCACGTCGCGGTTCTGATACTGGCTGCGCTCCACCTGGCAGGACACCACAATGCCGGTGGGGATATGCGTGAGCCGCACGGCGGAGGAGGTTTTATTCACCTTCTGGCCGCCGGCGCCGGATGCGCGGTAAACGTCCATTTTGATATCTTCGGGGCGGATATCCACCTCGATGGTATCGTCGATCTCGGGCATGACCTCAACCGAGGCAAAAGAGGTGTGGCGGCGGCCGGAAGCATCGAACGGCGATACGCGCACGAGGCGGTGGATGCCCATTTCGCTCTTGAGGTAGCCGAACGCGTTTTCGCCCTCGATGAGGATCACGGCGGATTTGATGCCGGCTTCTTCACCGTCCAGATAATCGATGGTGGTGGTTTTATAGCCGTGGCGCTCGCCCCAGCGGTGATACATGCGGAAGAGCATGAGCGCCCAATCCTGCGCCTCGGTGCCGCCCGCGCCCGCGTGCAATGTGAGGATGGCGTTTTTGCTGTCGTATTCGCCGGAGAGCAGCGTTTCGAGGGTTTGCTTTTCGATCTCTTCTTTGATGCGCTTCACACTCTCGGCGCATTCTTCGTAACTCTCTTCGTCCTCTTCCTCGTTGCACATCTCAATGAGGGCGAGGGTGTCGTCGAAATCGTTTTTGAGGTCGGTGTATTTCTTCACCTTGTTTTTCAGGCCCGCAAGTTTTTTGAGGATCTTGTTGGAACCCGCAACGTCGTTCCAGAACCCGTCTTCCGCCGTCTGCGCCTCAAGCCGGGCGATCTCGGCGTTGAGCGCGTCCAGCCCGATCGCGTCCGCGAGTTCTTTGAGGGGCTTTTCGGATTCCAGCAGATTGAGTCTTAATTCTTCGTACTGCAGCATATCGTTTCGCGGCGCGAAGCCGCATCCTTTCTGAAAATTGCCGCAAAAGGGCATATTATCATTTTACGTATATTATATTGAAAGATGCCGCGCTTGTCAAATGCTTTTGCCGATTTTGCGAAATAATTGCAAATGATATTGAAATCCGACGGGAAATTGTATAAAATAGAAATAACTATATAAAAAACGGAAGGAAAATATAAAACGGATGAGATACAAAGACATTGAATGCGCCGCCTGCGGGGAGCGCTTCGGCGAAACCGACGACGTAGTGGTGTGCCCCGTTTGCGGAGCGCCGCATCACCGCGCCTGCTGGATGGAAACCGGCCGCTGCGCCATGGACGCCCGGCACGCCGAAGGCTTTGTTTGGGAATTCCCCGAACTGCCCGCCGAAGAACCGGCGCAGCCCGCCGCCCCCGAAACGCCGGACGGGCAGACGAACGAACACAGAATGAAAAACAACGAGCACGTGGTGACCTGCCCCAACTGCGGCAGCGCGAATTTTGAAAACGACGTATACTGCATGCGCTGCCACGCGCGGCTGGACGGCTCCGACGTTCCGGACGAAGACGACGTTTACAAGGACGACTACCGCGAAGACATGGACCACTACCGCGAGGTGCGCAGTTCCTACGACCGCTTCGGCGGGCTCCAGCCCGACGCGCCCGTGGACGGCATCCCCTGCGCGGAATACGCCGAATACGTAGGCGGCAGCCGCCCCGGCAGGATCATACGCAAGGTTTCCACCATGGAGCGTTTCGGCAGGAACCTCTCGTGGGTGTGGTCCGCGCTGATCTTCGGCCCGGCGTGGTTCTTCTGGCGCAAAATGAAGAAAGAGGGCGCGGTGATCTCGCTGCTGCTCGTATTTCTCGCCGCGTTTTACGGCGTGGCGCAGCTCGACGGCCCCACCGTGCGCTACATGCAGAAAGCCTACGAAACGGTGATGCAGGTGGCCTCGGGCCAACTCGACATGGAAGCCTACCGCGACACGTTGGAAGAACTGCGCGCGGTTTATTACGAAGAAGAGGAAGCCGAGTATTCCCCCGCTCGCGCCATCGGCGTGAACGTGCTGTTTTACTGCCTCATCTGCGGATTGCCCGCGATCTGCGCGTTTATCGCAATGCCGCTCTACCGCAGGAAGGTAAAAAACCATATTCTGGAGATCCGCGGGGAATGCGCCTCGATGGAAGAATATTTTGAAGCGCTGCGCACGCAGGGCGGCACGAGCCCCGCGGGCGCCGTGGCCGGCGCGCTGGTGCTGGCGGCGGCCGTGTTCTGCGCGGTGTATCTGCCGATGATCCTTGCGATCACGTTGTATTGAACAGGTTTTGAGGTGAGAAGATGAAAGTTACAAAAGCAGTGATCCCGGCCGCAGGGCTCGGTACGCGCGTACTGCCGGCTTCGAAGGCCGTGCCGAAAGAAATGCTCAACATTGTGGACAAGCCCGCCATCCAGTATTTAGTGGAGGAATGCGCCGCCGCCGGCATCACGGACGTGCTGATCGTGACCAACCGCGGCAAGGGCGTGATGGAAGACCACTTTGATTACGCCTTTGAACTGGAAGCGGGGCTGCGGAACGATCCCTCCAAAAGCGCGCTGCTCAGGAGCGTACGCGCCTGCGCGGAACTTGCGAACGTGTATTTTATACGCCAGAAAGAAACGAAGGGGCTCGGGCACGCGATCCTCGCGGCGGAAAACTTCGTGGGGAACGATCCCTTCGCCATCCTTTACGGGGACGACATCATTCTGACCGACCCCGGGCAGAAGCCGGTAACAACGCAACTTACAGACGTATTCGCGGCCACCGGCAAATGCGTGTGCGGCGTGCAGACCTGCCCCGAAGAGCAGGTGATGAAATACTGTACGCTCGACGTAACGCCGCTTTACGGCAACGTATACGACGTGCACAACATCATTGAAAAACCGGCGAAAGATCAGATCCTCTCATATTTCTCGATTCTGGGGCGCAACGTGGTCACGCCCGAGGTGTTCGACCTGATCCGCACAACGAAGCCCAGCGAAAAAACCGGCGAAGTGTATTTCTCGGAGGCGCTCGCAAACCTCGCCGCCGCCGGCAAACTGGCCGCGGTGGATTTCGTGGGCAGGCGCTTCGATATGGGCAGCAAATTGGGCATCATGCAGGCCAACTGCGAAGCCGCGCTCAGGCACCCCGAGATCGGCGGGGCTTTCCGCGATTATCTCAAAGAACTCGCAAAAACGCTGTAAGCACATGAACGGACTGAAAAAAAACGACGTTGTTGAACTTCCGGTTACCGGGCTCACGAGCGAAGGCAGCGGCGTGGGGCACGTAAACGGCATGGCCGTGTTCGTTGCGGGCGCCGCCGTGGGCGACGTGCTGGAGTGCGTGATCATCAAGGCGAAACCAAACTACGCCGTAGGCAAAATACAGAAGATCATCAAAGCGTCGGAGGACAGAACGCCCTCCGACTGTTCTGTTTTCCCCAAATGCGGCGGGTGCGTGTTCCGCCATATCACCTACGAAGCGGAACTGAGAAGCAAAGAGGCGCGCGTGAAAGACGCCTTTTTGCGGATCGGCAAAATCAACGCGCCCGTATCGCCCATCACCGGCTGCGCGCGGTATAACCACTACCGCAACAAGGCGCAGTACCCCGTTGCAACCGTAAACGGCCGCCTGCTCGCGGGCTTTTACGCGCCCTTTTCGCACCGCGTGATCCCCTGCCGGAACTGCCTTCTGCAGCCGCCTGAATTTGAGGGGCTGCTGCGCGCGATCGCCCGCTGGGCGGAGAGATACAAGATCCCGGCCTACGACGAACAAACCCGCAAAGGGCTTTTACGGCACATCTATCTGCGCAAGGGCTTTGCCACCGGGCAGATCATGGCGTGCCTCGTTGTAAACGGCGAAACGGTGTTCAGAACGCGCGAGCTGACCGAGGCGCTGCGAAAAGAAAACGAAAACGTGACCACCGTGCTGCTTAACGTGAACACGGCGGATACGAACGTGATCCTCGGCAAAGAGACGAAAACGCTCTATGGCCCCGGCTATATTGAGGACGAACTGTGCGGCATGCGCTTTTGCATCTCTCCCCTCTCGTTTTACCAGGTGAACCGCGACCAGGCCGAGCGGCTTTATATGCAGGCCGCGGCGTTTGCCGTGGGCGAAAACACGAAAACCGTGGTGGACCTCTACTGCGGCGCGGGCACCATCGGGCTTACGATGGCAAACCGCGTGGAAACGCTCATCGGCGTGGAGATCGTGCCCGAAGCGGTGGAGGACGCCCGCCGCAACGCCCGCCTCAACGGCGTGACGAACGCCGAATTCATCTGCGCGGACGCCGCCGTTGCCGCCGCACGGCTGAGAGAACGCGGCGTGCAGCCGGACACCGTGATCCTGGACCCGCCCCGCAAGGGCTGCGCGCCGGACCTGCTGGCCACCGTGGCTGGCATGGCGCCCGAACGGGTGGTGTACGTTTCGTGCGACCCGGCGACGCTGGCAAGAGACTGCGCTGTATTGAAGGAAGCCGGATATGAAGTAAAAGAGGTCCGCCCGTTTGATCTGTTTCCGCGCACCGCGCATGTGGAGGTAGTTACATTGATCACTCGAGCCTGAGTTGAGGCTACGGTTTAGATATAAAAGAGGAGGACTGTTTTATGGGGACCTGGAGCGTCAGTATTACCGGAAATGATACCGCACAGGATTTGTTATCCGAATACACCGCTGCCTTTTATAAATATGAATCAGAGGAAGCGGTAAAAAGAATTGATAACTATATCCGCACGAATATGTTTGACGAATCCGATGAAGAAGAATGGTGTAATTACTTTTACTCCCTTGCGGATTTTATGTGGAAAAAGGGAATCCTTACGGATGAAATCAAGGAAAAAGCAATCCGAATGATAGAATCCGGCTTTGGTCTTGAATTATGGAAAGAAGCAGGAGAAAAAACGTTCGAAAAAAGAAAGCACGCATTGTCTGAGTTTAAGGCAAAACTGACATCTCCGATGCCTCCTAAGAAAAAGATTAAGCCGAATGTTCACATGGAACGCATTTTTGAAAACGGTGATATCGTAGCGATCCAACTGCAAACTGCGGGGAAACCCTATACGAAGAATGATGAAAAGCCCATGTCTGATGATGAATTCCACGCTTTTGACGGAAAATACGTTCTGATGCAGCTCATTGATTGTTATGCATCCTGGTCATCGTCGATTGTTCCGGAAGTGAAAGACTATTGGGCATATTTTCGACTGTTTGACGGGGTATATGATACGGTTCCGCACGAAATAAACTATGATGAACTGAAACCTGCTAAAATTCATGAATCAGGCATTGTCTCATGCTTTAAATGTGAAAGCAATATGTTCTATTTCAAGCGCCGCAAGTATCAAGTGATCGGCAAAGCTCCAACAAAAACGGTTCCCGCTGAAAAGAGCAACGCAAGTATTTTCTTTGGGATCAACAAGCCTTGGCGCAATCCCGACTCTGAATTTCTTGCTGCAATGGGAAAAGACGTCATCTGCGGAGAATACCGCGGAACAGATGACCGTTTGCTTGAAATCTGCCACTATGCAAACAGGTATGGGAGATTCAACTATCAGTTGTCAACAGATGAGAATGAGAGGCTTTTTTCAGAAGAAGAGACTGCGATAATGAACAATATTGAATCTTCTCTTAATAAGGGCGGAAAGCTGCTTTCCCTTCAATTTGGAAACCGCACAACAGGAATCGTTACAGTAACTGACAATAGAATCGATAACCTTTATGTCGAGGGACGGTTCCAGAACAATGGATTTGGAACACAATTACTGCAATACGCCGTATCATTTGTCGGAAAAGGCGCCTATATCGTAGTTCCGAAAACAAACAAGGTTTTAATTCACATATGCGAAAGAATCGAGGCTGTAAAGAATACGGAAGATCTCGGCGCAGAAGTACGTTTTGCGTTTTGAAACGGACATTGGTCGACGGCATAGGCTTTATGAGGACGGTCGTGTGGGCAATATAGATAACGGCATTTATATTCACGCTGTTGTACCAATGCATGTGGAATGCGTGACATTGATAACAAAGAAATAGACAAATCGCTGTTTTATGGAGGCAATAAAGACATGGATCAATTGCATTTGGAAAAGATCACTTATCTCAACTGGCACGACGTTGAAGATCTTCATTTGACCAAAGAACAGGAGGATTATCTGCCTGACAACGTCAGCAATCTTGCCCTGGCAGGCGTGATCCGTGAAGCGGGCTTTCACGTCTTTACCTTTGGGATCTATCTGGGAGAAAAGCCGATCGGGTTCGTGATGATCGGATATGATATCCCGCTTGAACCGGAAGACGATCTGAATGAAAAATACTGGTTTACAAGGGACAGCTACTTTATTTGGCGCTTTATGATAGACAAAAGCTGGCAGAGAAAAGGCTATGGCAAGCAAGCTCTGGAGCTCATACTCGATTTCATCCGCTCCGGCCCCTGCCGAAAGGCAAAATACGCCTGGCTGTGTTATGCGAAGGAAAACGAAGTCGCCCGCAGGATGTACGCGGGATTCGGCTTTGAAGAAGTTCCCGAAGCCTATGATGAGGATGCGGGCGAAATGCCCGCCGTACTGAAGCTGTAAGACAAGCTTTCGAAGGACGCCGAATGCTTTAAAGGCTGTTGACGCGACCGAGAGGTCACGATTTTGATAGAGGAATCCGTTATGATCAAAAGAGCGGGAATGAATGAAACCGAAGAACTTGCCGGCCTGGCGGTGCAAATGTGGACGGAGCATGCTCCGGAGGACCTGGAAGCTGAGTTTCGGGAAGCGGTAATGAACAATGAAGCGGCTTGCTTTATCAAATACGTTGATGATAGGCCGATAGCTTTTGCGCAGTGCCAGCTGCGGCACGATTACGTTGAAGGAACCGGGAGCTCGCCCGTCGGATATCTTGAAGGGATTTTTGTCTCCGAAGGATATCGGAAGAAGGGATGTGCCGCGGAATTGCTGTCGGAATGCGAGAGATGGGCGAAAGAAAAAGGCTGTACCGAATTTGCAAGCGACTGCGAACTTGACAATATTGACAGCCTGCGGTTCCATATGGCGATGGGATTCGAGGAAGCCAATCGGATCATATGCTTCAGAAAGGATCTATAGATTCACGTGTTTCGAACACGGAACGGATCCGAAACGATATGCGAAGATGACGTTTTTTATCCGACGCGTTATACAATAAAGCGCCGGAGCCCGATCGGAAGCGAACGATGATGTATCCCCGACCGGAGCCGGGGACGGGATGCGGCTGCGATGACATGACTTGTGAGGACAACGGGAGGAGCATATGAGGCTTATTGAACTGACGCTGCCCGACGCCGACAGGACGGCGGGATTGATCGCGGCATTCCGCGTGACGCTGAACGCCCTGCGCGGGATCGCGTCCGCACCGGATATCGCCGCGGCAAGGGAAGAATTCCTTGAATATCTTAATGCGGGCTTTCCCATGTTCGGCGCGGAGGAAGACGGCGGGCTGATCGGATACATCGTCTGCCGCATCGACGCTCCCTGCCTTTGGGTGGAGAGCATTTACGTGCGCGGGGAGCATCGCAGGCGCGGAGCGGCGACGATGCTGTTTGAAAAGGCCGAGGAGCTTGCGCGCTCGATGGGCGAGGAAACTGTATTCAATTACGTGCACCCGAATAACGACCGGATGATCGCGTTCCTGCGCTCCAAGGGCTATACCGTGCTGAACCTGATAGAGATACGCAAGCCTTATGCGGGGGAAAAGCCGGCGTCGAAGATCATAGTGGGAGAAAACGAGTTTGATTACTGACGAAAACGAAATCATAATAACCGAGGCCTCGCGCGAAGACGCCGAAGGGATCGCCGCGCTCGAGAGGGTCTGCTTCCCCGAAAACGAGGCCGAGGAGGCCGCGAGCATCGAGCGCAGGCTCGAGGCGGTGCCGGGGTGCTTTCTGTTGGCATTGGCGCCGGGGACCGGCGAGATTATAGGCTATATCTGCGGGATACCCACGAACGAGGAGCGATTCCGCGACGAATTCTTCACTCAGCCGGAGCTTTACGAGCGCGACGGAAGGAACGTGATAATGCTGTCGGTGGACGTATCGCCCGAATTCCGCGGGCACGGCATTGCGCGAAAGCTCATTTGCGCGTTCGCCGAACGTGCAAGGGCCGAGGGGCGCGAAAGGCTGCTGTTAACCTGCCACACCGCTCTGATAGGATATTACGAGAGCATGGGATTTGCTCTTGTGGGACCCGCAGGCTCGCATTGGGGCGGCGGGATATGGAACGAGATGAAAAGGGAGCTTTGACTTCCGGGTAATGGGATGAAAGATTTTTTCCGCAGAAAAAAACACGGCTCCGGCTCCTGCCCCGTTTCGGCGCTGAGGCCGCCCGAGGCTCCGCCGGAGGGGCTTGTTATGACGCCGCCCTGCGGGCTTTCCCCCGAGGAGGCGGAGCGGCGCGCGCTTGGCGGGCAGGCGAACAGGTCCACGAGCGAGCCGGGCAAATCCGTGCTTAAGATAATCGCCGACAATCTTTTCACGCTGTTCAACCTTTTGAATTTCGCGCTCGCATTCTGCCTTGCGCTGGTTGGCTCGTGGCGCAACATGCTCTTTCTGGGCGTGGTGTTTTCGAACACGCTGATAGGCGCTGTGCAGGAGCTGCGCGCAAGGGCCATGATAAAAAAACTGCGCTTGCTTGAGGTGCGTCCCGTGCGCACGATACGCGGCGGCAGCGAGGTTTTTTGTGCGCCGGACGAGCTGGTGCAGGGCGACCTGATAATACTTTCCCGCGGGGATCAGATACCCGCGGACGCCGTGATAGCCGACGGCGCTTGTGCGGCGGACGAATCGCTTCTGACGGGCGAAAGCGAGCCCGTGCAGCGAAGCGCGGGCGAGCTGCTTCTTTCGGGAAGCTTTCTGACCGAGGGCCGCGTGACCGCGCAGCTGACCGCGGTGGGCGATTCGAGCTATGCTTCACGGCTCACGCGCGAGGCAAAGCGGGTGAGCTCGCCGAGATCCGAGCTTATGACAGAGCTTTCAAAGCTCGTTTCGCTCGTGAGCAAGCTGCTGGTGCCTATCGGCGTCATAATGTTTGCCGAGCAGTATTTTCTGCTCAAAACTCCCGCGGGCGAGGCCGTGCCCAAGGCGGTGGCCGCCATGATAGGCATGATCCCCGAGGGGCTGATACTTCTCACCAGCGTTGCGCTGATGGCGGGCGTGGTAAAGCTTGGCAGGCGCAGAACGCTTGTGCAGGAGCTTTTCGGCATCGAGACGCTTGCGCGGGCAGACATGCTGTGCACCGACAAGACGGGCACTCTGACCACCGGCGAGATGCGTTTCGGCGGCTTTGTGCCCCTTGAGGCGGACGAGGCCGAGCTGGAAAGAGCCCTGCGGGATTTCGTTTCGGCTTTCGAGGCCGACTCGGGCACGCTGCGCGCGCTTGCCTCGGCATTTGAAGGAAGCGGCGAAAAGGCGTTATGCACGATCCCCTTCTCCTCCGCAAGGAAGCGATCCGCCGCGTCGTTCGGATTTGGCACCCTCATTCTGGGCGCGCCGTCCTTCGTGACGGACAAGCCCGTTCCCGAGGCCGCCGAATATTCCGAAAAGGGCTTCCGCGTGCTGCTTATTGCAGGATCGGACTCCATGATAGAAAACGGCGAATTCCCCGAGGTCACAAGGCTTTTGGGGCTTGTACTGCTGCGCGAAACGCCAAGGCCCTCCGCCCGTGCGACCCTGGACTGGTTCAAAAACGAGGGCGTGCGGGTGCGCATAATGAGCGGCGACGATCCGCGCACGGCGGCGGCGGTCGCAAGGGAGCTCGGCCTGGACGGCGCGGAAAACGCCGTGGACTGCTCGAAGCTTTCGGACGACGAGCTTGTGAAAGCGGCTGAGACCGGCGTGGTATTCGGCCGCCTGACTCCCGACAGAAAGCGGATGCTCGTGGAAGCGCTAAAGGATCGGGGTCACAACGTGGCCATGACGGGCGACGGTGTGAACGATATCCCCTCGCTCAAGGCCGCGGACTGCTCGATCGCAATGGGCGGCGGCTCGGAGGCTACCGAGCATTCGTCTCAGCTCGTACTGCTCGACAACGATTTCAATTCCCTGCCCGCGGTCGTTGCCGAGGGTCGGCGCGTGATAGGCAACATCACTCGTACGGCCTCGCTCTTTTTGCAAAAGACGCTTTACTCATTCGGGCTTTCGGCGATCAACATACTGATCGCGCTGTTTCTGCCGCTCAAATACCCGTTCGAGCCGATACATCTGACGCTTGTGAGCGCGGTGACGGTGGGCATACCCTCGTTCTTTCTTGCGCTGGAGCCGAGCTCCGAGCGCGCAAAGGGGCATTTTCTCAACAGGATAATACTTAACGCGCTGCCCGGGGCGGCGGGAGTCTTCCTGTGTGCGTTGGCGGCAATGATCGCCGAATACTGCGGCGTGAACGCGCACGCCGCCTCGACCATGGCAGTGGTCTCGGCGGGCATGATAGGCCTTGCCAATCTTGTGTTGACCTGCATGCCCTTCTCCCGCCTGAGGATCGCGGTATGCGCCGCCATGTGCGCGCTGTTCGCACTGGCGCTCGCGTTCCTGCCGGGCGTGTTCGCCCTGCACTTCAATGAAATGACGCGCGGGAATTGGCTGATGCTGTTCGTGATGACCGCGTGCGGTCTGGGCGTGCTTATTGCGGGAAAGCTTGCCGTGAAGCCGCTGCTTGAAAAGCTCGACAGGAGGTAAACGATATGAAAGCCGAGGAAGTAAAAGAGATATTGGATCGGGGCGGCGC
>JAEEGL016472867.1_pt1 | contig 19590 bp, 19 predicted proteins | sample 9134231 | NCBI WGS metagenome assembly JAEEGL01 (sample SAMN16246548, study PRJNA631951) | gut metagenome | biome: gut microbiome; feature: rumen; material: fiber-attached | host: Bos | place: Iran: Karaj | collected 2018-10 | reverse complement strand
GTACTTTATTTCTATCAATAGTCTCGCCTACACTAACAGTTAACATATGTTTTCTATAATCTTCTACATCACCAATACCATAAATACATGATACTGATGCAACTACTATAACATCAGAATAACTTAGTAACATACTTGTTGCATAATGACGTAATTCATCTATTTCATCATTAATACTTGCATCTTTTTCAATATATGTATCACTTGAAGGCACATAAGCTTCTGGTTGATAATAATCATAGTATGACACAAAATAACACACATGGTTATTAGGAAATAATTCTTTAAATTCACTATATAATTGACCGGCTAAAGTTTTATTATGAGCAAGTACTAAAGTGGGTTTATTAACTTCTTTAATAACATTAGCAATGGTAAATGTTTTACCAGTACCAGTAGCACCTAATAATACTTGATTCTTTTCGCCTCTTTTAATACCATTAACTAGTTTATTAATAGCTTCTGGTTGATCTCCAGATGGACTAAATTTACTTACTAAGTTAAACATATTACCACTCCTTTTTCGCTTATTATTTTATCATTTGAATAAAATAAAAACAAGAGATTAACTCTTGTATATTATTTAATTTTATACATATAATATGGTAATAATTTTGTTTTAAATGGTAAATGTCTATTCATTAATACAATAACTTCAAATGTATTTAATAATTTTAATTCAGTTGTTGATATTAACTTTTCATTATTTGATTTATTACCACACATATTAGAAATATAATCTAATGTATATTCATCACTAGCAAATAAATATATTATCTTATTAAACTTAGAAATAATATGTTCTAATGAAGTTTCACCATATGTCTCTAACATTCTATGAAAACTACTTGTTAAGATAGTATATTCAATATATAAACTACGAGAATCAGATAATAGTTTTCCAAAATTATCAATCTTAATATAATCATTAAAATCATCTATTAAAACACTAATTCTTTTCTTATTATTTTCTTTTTCACATATATAACTAAATTCTTCAATAAATAATGGAATTAAATTAGTTATATTTTGTTTCTTATGACCATCAATAATAAATAATGCTACTTTTTCGCCAAGTAATTCTTCTAATTTAAAATCAGTATCTGACATAAATTCAGTTATTTTATTCTTATATGCATAACACATTATCTTATTATTAAATACTGCATATATACTACCATTAGTATCCTTAGGAGCAGTCATAATCATTTTTAAGAATATTCTTGATGGACTATTTTCATCTAACTTATTATAAACATCAATATCTACTTTTGATGATATATTAGCTATATCATAAACTGTTGGTGCTTTATTCTCTTTTTCCATTATATATAATGCTAATCCACAGAATAACTGTTTAACAGCATTAATCCAGAATGGATCAGAATTAGCTTCAGATGCATCTTCAAAAATATAGTATGATATTTTCTCTAACATCATCACTGCATCATCAATATTACCATCTTTATAAAGTGCATATGCTAGTTTTAATGGGTTCCACTTATTTCCTACATGATTAATTAAATCAAATTTAAATACTTTATATCCAAATTCGTTTAAATCATTTTGGAGCATGTCATACATCTCACCCTTAATATCATCTACTATGATATTTTCACCAGCCATAATACTTGTCCATAATTTAGGAAGAGAAACTGATTGTGTTTTACCAGAACCAGTAGAACCAATAATTAAACTATGTCCATGAGCTGAATCAATATATATACCATTATCATCATAATATAATGGTATTCCCCCTTTCTTAATATCTTTTTTAGAACTAGAGAAATCTAACTCTTCTTTTAAATCATCTATTGTAATAAATCTTGAGTATTTATTTTCCATCTTTTCTCACCTCAACAATCATTTTACACTAATATTTTTATATTTTTTAAACAATAGTGGCCTATTATAAAAATATATGATATATTATTGGTGTGATGAATATGTTTAGCAATGAACTAGTATGTAATATTCTTGACTATATTAATCGTAATTTATTTGAAGAAATTAAAATAGATGATATAGCTAGAGTTATGTATTTTAATAGAACTTATATTATGAAGAAGTTTAAACGTGAACTAGGGATTAGTATTATCAACTATATTAATACAATTAAAATATATAATTCTTTAAAATATTTAAAGTATGATAAAAGTATTTTAGAAATAGCACTTAAAAGCGGATATAATTCACAAGAATATTATTCTGAAATGTTTAAAATGGTTTTAGGAGTATCCCCTATTACATATAAAAAATATATTAACTACACTAAATATATTAGCAAAAAGCAAATTCATATAATTGAAGAAAACATTAATAATATTGAGTTATTATTATCAAAGATAAATAAATACATTGATAATAGAAAACCAGAAACTACAATAAAAAAACTATCATTATATTGATAGTTTTTATTTTAAAAATATTTTGAATATTCTTCTTGTATTTTTTTATTAATATCAAACATTACTGAATATATTAAATATTCATCCCATAAAACCAAATACTTAGATTCTTTTTTATGAATATTACTAAATTCATCCATAAATAGTTTAAGTCCATCAAGTTGTTTATTTATCTCTTTACCTTTATCAGTTCTTATATAACCATTATCTGTTGCCAGATTAACTGAATATGCAATAGCAAATGTAATAAAGAATATTGTAAATAAACTACCTAAAACAGTTAATATAACAACACTTATTACTAATACATCAGATGAATCTGAAAACATTGATATAAATGTCATGATAAATGAACCAATAAATGGTAAAAAGAATAGTAAAAATATTATTTTAAATAACTTACTTTTTTTAGCATATTCAATAATACTTCTATTAGTAATTAAATCTTTATCTAATGCTTCTTTAACTACTAATCTTTCATATTCATCAATTGGTAATGTAACTTTATTATTTTTAATAGAATCAACAAACCTAATATCTGCTTCTTCAGTTGGTTTATTAACTTTTATTATCTTACCATTTTCTATTTTAATAATCTTTTTCTTTTCTAATTCTAATAATCTGGCTGTATATGATTGTTTTTTATCTAATTTAAAGTTATCGACATAATTTAATGCACTAATACTATAATCATTAATTATATCTCGATAATAATCTTTATTCTTTTCAAAATCAGTTTCATCTAACTTTGCTTTATAAAATGATTTTGATGCTAATATTATAGCTAGTAATACAATTACTAGTATTAAATTATCTAATATACCTAATGGAATACTTACTAAAAACATCCATAATATTGTAAGAATATTAGACATTTCAAAAGCTACATTCATCTCTTTCATACCATCCATAAGTATTTGGATAGTAGAAAATAATACCATATAAATAACAAAAGCAATAAATATTATTTCTAACTTTTTAACAATTCCTTTGTTTAACATCTACATTCACTCATTTCTTTTGACTTTTAACATAACTATAGTATCTATATTGACCCATATAAATACCAACTAAATATGCCCCTAGCATAGCAACTAGTGCTAAGCAAGCTAATATTTCAACATAGATATTTTCTGATGCATCAGTTATATATCCCATGATAAAACCAATACCAAAGCAACCAACAACACTAATTATAAATCCAAGTATTAAGAATAATCTACTACTTTTTCCATAATCAGTTTTACGATACTCTTTTAGTTCTTTAAAATCAGAAAATAGTACACTTGTCTTTTTAGTTTTCTTTGCCACAATATACCTCCTTCTATTTTACCTGTGTAACAGTATATCCATTATTTTGTAATGTTTTTATCAATCCATTTTCGCCAATAATATGAAGTGCTCCAACCATAAAGAATACATCTTGATTACTATCAAAATATCTCATTGCCTTAACACCCATATCTTCGTTACGATAATCAATCATTCTTTTATTATATTGATCTATTTCTGCTTTTAATTGATCTGAATACTTATCATCAGCAACTATTTCTTCTGAACTAACAAGTGATATAATCTTAGCTTCATCACCTTTTTTCCAAGCTTCATATAATTCTTTTTGAAGAGATATAGTTTTTTGATAATCATCAAGTGCTTCATTAATCATAATATCATATAATTCATCAGATATATCTGCTAACATATTAATCTGAAATTCTAATGATTCTACTTCTAAGATAGTTTTACCCTTTTCTTTGGCTAAATTAATTAGAGTTGTATCTACTCCATCTCCATCACTAATTACTGCCTCAGATGCGCTTAAACTAGATAATAACGATATAATAAATGAAGGGTTATAATAATTATAAACAGAATTATATGCATTTTTATCTTTTAAGAATTTAATAAGTCTATCATATGTTTCTAATTTTAAATGATCTTTAATAGTTGAACCATCAGCATATATCATATTCTCTACCATACTTACTGCATCATAATTTGTAATATCAATTTCACATGCTAAATAATGACTTTTATTAAAAGCTTCAGTTACATAACTAGGAAATTTTAAATCTTCATCAACAGCAAAATGAATACTACCAAATAAATACATTTCATTAGGTAAACCTTCTCTTGTAACTTTATATAGTAGTGGTGTAATAGTTTTATCTTCTTCTTTATTTAATGCTTTATAAATAAAGAAACCAGATACTGCTAATATAACAATAACTGCTATAATAATTAAATATTTTAAAGACTTCTTTTTAGTTTCTTTTTCTTCCATATACTCTCCTTATAATTAAAGTATATCATGATAATTAATTATTAAGTAAAAAATATTTATTAAAAAACTATTATTTACAAAAAAAAGACAGTTATACTGTCTTTTTCTTACCTTCATTTGGATTAAATACAAGTGATTTAATCTTATCATCTGTATTAATATTTAAATCTGTTTCTTCAAGATTAGTTATTTTCATTAATTCTTCTTTTTTAACTTCAACTGCTTCTACTAAATCTTCCATTCTAAAGTTAATATGATCAATTGATATAAATGGTTCTTCTTTTTCTTTATTAATTACCATATTCATTTCATTATATAAAATAACTAACTCTGTTTTTTTCTTGTTTCTATCAAAATTAAATTTATGATCAAGACCCCTATTATATTTTTCTAATATATGATTAACAAAGACTTCATTATCTAAATTGATTAATTCATTATCTTCTAATTGTGACATTAATATTATTTGTCTAGCCAGTGCCATATCTTGAAAACGTAATATAACATTATCTAAATATCTTTGCTTTCTATATTCTTCCTCTTCTTTTTCTTTCTCTTTTTTATCTTTTTGGTCTTCTTTAACTTCTTCTTTTATTTCTTCTTTCTTTTTTTCTTTTTTAATATCTATTACTTTAGCATTTAACTTATCTAATAGATTATCACACTCTTTATCAAAATTCATAAATATTTCATTATTATATAATAAATCGTATTTATCTTTACTCTTTGTATATAATTCTTTCTTTAATCTATCGATATGTTCACTAACTTCTTTTTTATTCTTTAATTTCTTTATTTCATTTAATTCATGTTTAATTTTATTTATTTCTCTTTCATAATAACTTCTATTAAACTTATGATTTTTAAAATCTTCTTCTAGTTTTTTAAACTTTTCATATTTTTTATCAATAATCATTGTTGATACAGTAACATAGTTAATTTTATTATATTCTCTTTCTACATCTCTTAAGAAATACTCATCAATATTCTCAATAATATTAAAGACATTCTTATTAAAATAATCTATTTTTTCTTCAGTATTTTCTTCAATATTTTTATCACTAGTAATATTAGTTATTTCATCATTTATTTCATTTTCTTCTATAATTGAAACATCTTTTTTACTTATTTGATCAATTACTTTATCTACTTCTTGAATATGAACTTTAAATTCTTCATCTCTTTTAGCTATATTATCGTATGTATTAATTATTTCTTTCTTTTCTTCTGGAACAATATTCTTAACAATATTTTCTAAAGCTTTTTGACTTTCTATTTTTTCAACTTTTATATCATATTTATCTTCTAATAGTTTAATTAGTTTTTCTTCTTCTTTTTCTCTTCTTTTAGCATTAGATTCTTCCAAATAACTTTTCATTAAAGATAAACTATATAATAACTTTTCTTTATCATGATCACTTATAATCATATAACTAGGTAATGCTTCATCAAAAGTAGATAAATCTGCTTTGCCTTTGTTTTTCTTTTTACTTTTACTATCTTTAATATCAAAAGTTAATTCTTCTTTTCTAACCCTTTTTTTCTTAAAAAAGATTTCTCTAAATAGTTCAATAAGCCACATAATTATTTTCTTAATTAATGTCATTTTATCACCTATCATCTAAGCAAATTATTATAAAACCTCAAATCGTTTTCCAAATTAGTTATCTTTTTATTAATTTCATGTATTTCTTTTTTTAGTTCTTCTTGCTTTGCTTGATTCTTTCTTAAATTACTATTTACCCCAACATATTTTTTAACTTTCTTACGATTGTTATCAGCAAGATTTTGCATTATGCCAAAGGCCTTATGAATAATTATAACACAAATAACTACAAGTAATACAAAGAATACAAAGAAAATTAATTCTTTTTTTAAGATAGATATTAAAAATACTATCATAGCTAATATTAAAACAATAACACATGATACTTTAATACTTTTTAATTTATCTTTATTTTGAGAATTAGTTAATAAATAACCTTCTAAATTAATACTATCATGATAAAATTCTTTATATTCTGAAATACAACTAGATAATTCTTCCTTCTTTGCTTCTAAATCTTTAGTATATACATTTTTCTTATTATTAATTATATCTATCATCTTATAACAATAGTCATAATCAATATCTTCATTGGTTTTAATACTTGATTTATTATTTTTGTAATCAAAAGAAACTCGATTTTCTTCAAGTTCTTTTTTTACTTCATTAATTAATTCAAATATTTTTCTATCACCATTATTATCTGGATGATTTTCTTTTAATAGCTTTCTAATTGCTCTTTTAATATTCGCATTATATTCACCATTATAACCAATAATTCTATATATACTATCCTTATTCATATTTACTTACTTAATACTTCGATTGCCTTATCTTTTTGTGTATCTTTCTCCTCACTAATATATTTATATTCTACTTCTACATCTGGTGTAATACCTGTCTTATCAATATAATTACCTTTTGGAGTTAACCATTCTTGATATGTATATTTAAATAATGCCCCACTTGATAAAGTAAATACTTTTTGTACTTTTCCTTTACCAAATGTTTTTGCACCTACAATAGTTGCTCCATATGTTTCACTAAATGCACCAGCTAATACTTCACTAGCTGACGCACTTCCACCATCAACTAACACTACTACAGGATATCTTCTTAATTCATCTGTCTTATCATAAATAGTTTCTATTTTATCTTTTGTTTTTAATTGATATATTGCTTCACCTTTTTTAACAAACATTGAAATAATATCTGTAACAGTAGTTAAATATCCACCTGAATTACCTCTAACATCAATTATTAAACCATTGATATTATCTTTTTCTAACTTAGCTAATTCACTCTCAAATTGTTTTGTAGTATTTGATGCAAAAATAGATATATACATATAACCAAGTTTTTTACCATTACTTTCAACTACTTCACTAGTAACACTAACATTATCTACAACACCTCTAGTTAAGACAATTTCTTTTTCCTCTTTATCTCTTTTAATAGTTATATTAACATTAGTTCCCTTTTCACCTTTAACAAGGTTAGCGATATCTGATAAAGACTTTTGTGTAACATCTTCACTATTAACTTTTAATATAATATCATTTTCTTTTAATCCGGCTTTTTCAGCTGGTGTATTTTCAAAAACTTTACCAATTATTGGTAATTTTTTATCATTATATTTTATTTCTGCACCAATACCTTGATATGTACCATCAACATCTTCACTAAAGTCTTCAGCTATCTCTTTATTCATATATGTTGAATATGGATCACCTAAATACTTAATCATCCCTGAAATACCTGCTTCTAATAGTTTTTCTTCATCAATATCTTGATAATAATTATCTACTATTTCATTATAAGTAGCTGTAAATTCATTTAATGATATTGTTGACTTATTAAAAGCTTTTTTACCATACATTATTATTCCGCCAACAATTAATCCTAATCCAAAAACAACTATCATAAATATAATTGTTTCAGTCATACTAAATTTAACTTTATTTTTCTTAAACTTTTTATTATAAAAATCAATAAATCTTGTCTTTAAACTTTTTTTAGGTTTATTATTTTTTTTATTATCCATAAACACCTCTTTTATTATATTTATATAATAACATATTTTTTACTATAGTGGTTAAAAATAAACAAAAAAAGAAATATTTATTGATATAAATTGGGTTTTATTCTATAATGTTTATATGGTGATATAATGAAAATTATTACGTTAAAAAAAGAAGAATTTGATAGTTTTTCAAGCAATCACAAATGCAATACTTATTATCAAAGTTCTGATTATGCTAATTTTGCTGAAATAAATGACCAATATAATGTTCATTATTTGGGTTTTGTTGAAGATGAAAGACTTATTGGTGCTGCTCTTATGCTTTATAAAACACTATTTTGGGGTTATAAATTTGCTTATGCACCAAGAGGTTTATTAATTGATTATGATAATGATGAATTAGTAAGAGAAGTTACTATTGAATTAAAAAAACTATTAAAAAAACAAAAGTTTATCTTTATAACAATAGATCCATTAATAGTAGCTAGTGAAAGAGATAAAAATGGTAAAATAATTCAATTTAATAATAATGTTAATAGAATACTAACTACTTTTAAACAAAATAATTATGACCATTTAGGTTTTAATTTATATAATGAATCTAAATTACCAAGATGGAATGTTATTGCAAGACTAAATAATGATGGAAGAGTTATTTATAATAATTTTGATCTTAATGTTAAAGAAAAAATAAGTTATAGTAATAGTATTGGTATCGTAGTAGAAGTTGATGAAACTAATAATGTAGATAACTTCTATGAATATGTTAAACCATCATATAGTAAAGGTGGTAAAAAGTATTTTAATAATCTATATAATGCTTTTGGTCCTAGTAATAAAATAAAGTTTTTCTATGCGAAATTAGATACTAAAAGATATACTGAAAATGTTAATAGATTATATACTGAAGAAGAAAGTAAAAATATTGAATTAGCTAATATTATTCAAAGTGGAGATAATGTTAAATATAATGTTGAAAAAGCTATTAATGATAAAATAGAATCAGATAAATTATTACATGCTTATAAAAAAGATATTGTTGCTTCTACTAAGTTATTAAAAACTAATCCTGATGGAATTACATGTGGAGCTGCTTTAGTAGTAGAAGATGCCCATGGAGTTAATATATTAGTTAACTATGTAGATAATAATTATCCTAAATATAACTCTGATACATTATTAATATATGAAATAATGAAATATTATGGAAAACTTGGATTTAAATATATTAATATTGGTGCAGTTACAGGTAATTTTGATTCTGGTTCTAAATACTATCCAATGTTAGAGAATAAACTAGGATTTAATTCATCAATTCTAGAATATATTGGTGAATTTAATATTGTAATTAATCCAACAATGTATATGATATATAAAAGAAAATATAAAAAATAAAAGCACTAACAAATGTTAGTGTTTTTTATTTTTTTCTTTTATATCTATAAGTATCTTCTACAAGCATTTCTTGATAAAATAATCTATATTTATTTTTTTCAGAATATGTTTTACCATTTTCATCTACTTCATCATGCCATATACCATATTGTGGTCTACAATACTCACTATCACTATATATCATAGTAATAAATGGATGTTCATCTTGTAAGTAACAATCTACTTCACACTCTTCAGCAAGTAGTGGATATCTTCTTATAATATGTAGACGAGGACTAATTAAACATAAACTATCTATTGTATTAAATACATCTTCTCTTGTTACAAGAGTATCAGATACTTTTTTATATTCTTTATAACTTTTCTCAGTAAAATATTTCTCTTCTTCTTCTAAATCATGAGAACATTTAAAATTATATCGCTTTTCTAATTCCTTCATAATTATTAAAGCAATTAAATGATTCCAAAATTCTAACATTTCAGGAGTACCTAGAAGTATATTACATTTACCTAGTCTATTAGGTGATGTATGTTTACTTAATCTCTTTAACTCTTGTTCAGTTAAATCTATTACAATTTCATTCTCATTAGTTTTAATTAAAACATCTTTAATTGCATTAATCATACTTGTAGGATATCCAAAGAAAATTTCATTTTTTTCATAGTTATTATTTAATTCTTCAGTAATAATTCTACTTCTTACATCATTTTCACTATATCTATACATATTTACCCCCGAATACAAGGTATTATACTAACATAATAAGAGAAAAAAGTAAATAAAAAATGATAATAAATATCATTTATGTACCATTATCAATTCTAAGTTTATCAGCTAAAGTTACTATAAATTCTGAATTAGTTGCTTTAGCTTTATCTATATCTATACTATATCCAAATACTTCTTCTAATAGGTCTAAATTAGCTCTATTCCAACCAACTTCTATTGCATGTCTAATTGCTCTTTCTACAGATGATGAAGTTACATGGTACTTATTAGCGATAATGGGATATAGTTTTTTAGTTATTTGATTAGATAAACTAGGATTATCATAAACCAAGTTAATTCCTTCTCGTATAAAGGTATAACCTTTAATATGAGAAGGAACACCTAATTCATGTAATAGTTTAGTAATAGATAATTGTAGATCACTATAATATAAATTAATTATCTTTTTACTATACTCTTTTCTTTTGGAATACTCAATTATTCTTTCTTCCAAATATGATAGTTCAAATGGTTTTAACATAAAATATCTGATTCCTAAACTAGAGACTTTTCTTATTATCCAAGGAGAGTTATAAGAAGTTAAGATAATGATATTAACATCAATATCTTTTTGATTTAATTCTTCTAATAAACTAATTCCATCCATTTCTGGTAAAATTAAGTCTAATAAAACCAAATCATATTCCCTATTTTCTAGATATTTTAAACCATCTTTACCATTTACTGCAACACTAGATACTTCGATTACTGCATGACTACTAAAGTACTGCTTAACATCATTAACGAAGTTAATATCATCGTCAATAATTAATACTTTAATTTTATTCATTTTCATCCTTTCTACTGCGTGCATAATAATTATATATTATCTTTTAAAAAAATGGTATAAAAAAAAGAAAAAGTTTATATATTTTTTACTTTTTCTTATCCCAATTTTTTAATTTTACGTTTTGAATTATAATGAGCACAGAAAGAATATAAATCAATAACTCTAATTATATCATTATACATCTCAACGCCATTCTTATTAGTAGCTACTATATTAACTTCTCCTGGTCTAATTCCTGTTACGATACCATTACTATCAACAGTTGCTACTCTTTCATTACTACTTTCCCAAATTAAATCCCTATCAGGAATTCTTTCACCTAATTTTATTTTACTACCAGTATCTACTACCTGTTTATCAGATGCAATTTTATATTCCTTAGTAACTAATACTTTTTCAAGTATTTTATCTATTTCATTAACATATTCCTGAGTAACTGGTTCACCTGAAGCATTAATTCTTGCAAATACATTTTGCAAGTCATTATACGCATCTGGATAATACCATTGTAAGAAATGTAAAAAACTATGCGCTTTTTTTGTTAATATTGCACCATTTTCAATTGATTTTTCTCCACCATTTTCATTTTCTACAATATGGTGATATGTATATGGATTTTTCTTTGTTGTTGCAAAATTCATCCAGTCATAACCTTCTGGTTTAAATATATGTATTAATACTTGCAAAGTATGCTTCATAAATCCCCCTACTTAACACTGTTAATTAATTGATTGAAATCATCCTTTTTAATTGAACATCCACCAACTAAATATCCATCAATAACCATAATCTTTTCTAGTTCATCGATGTTCTTATTACTAACGCTACCACCATATAATACTTTATTATTTATTTGATACTTTTCATTAACATAATTCTTAATAAACTTAATTGTTGAATCAATATCTTCATTGGTTGGTATAACACCTGTTCCAATAGACCATATTGGTTCATAAGCAATTATTATATTAGATATTTTATTATTGTCAATATCTTTAAATGCATCATCTAATTCATTTTTTAGTATATCTAGCGTAACACCTTTATCTTTTTCTTCTTTAGTCTCACCAATACATAATATTGGAGTTATCTCATTATCAAGTAATTCTTTTAATTTACTATTAACATATTTATCATCTGTATAGTATTTTCTTCTTTCAGAGTGACCAACAATTGAATACTTAATACCAAGACTCTTTAATTGTATTGCTGCTGTATCTCCTGTATATGCTCCAATTGATGCAAATGATACATCTTGAGCGGATGTATTAAGCCCTGCATCACAGAACTTTGATAAATAAATATTCGATGGAGCAAAAACAACATTATCATATTTCTTTTCCTTGAAAAAATCAAGATATTCATTGATTTCTTCAAGAGTTAAATTCATTTTAAAATTACCAACTACTAATCTCATTTATTCACCAATTATACTTATTCCAGGTAAGTCTTTTCCTTCTAATAATTCAAGTGATGCACCACCACCAGTTGATATATGAGTAACTCTATCTTTATATCCAAGATTAATTACTGCACTAGCAGAATCTCCACCACCAATAATTATTGTTTGCTCAGTTGGATTAAACATTTCACAAATACTCTTAGTACCATTTTGATATAGTTTATTTTCAAATACACCTACCGGTCCATTCCAAACAATAGTTTTACTTTTAGAAATATAATTTTTGAATAATTCTATTGTTTTAGGTCCAATATCAAGTCCCATTTCATCTGGTCCTATTGTATCAGTTACATGACATGTTTCACTTTCTAAACTATCACTTACTACATTATCTATTGGAAGAATAATATTCTTATCTAACATTTTTTTAGCAAAATCAAGATATTCATCTTCACAAAGTGATTTACCTATTTCATCTCCTCTTGCTTTCATAAATGTATAAGCCATTCCACCACCAATTAATAAGTAATCACATTTATCAACTAAATTTTCAATAACACCAATCTTATCACTTACTTTACTACCACCAAGGATAACAGTAAATGGATGAATTGGATTATTAATAACTGGTAACATATTATCTAATTCTTTTTGAATTAAGAAGCCAATTCCACAAGGTATGTGAGTAGCTATACCAACATTTGATGCATGAGCTCTATGACTAGTACCAAAAGCATCATTAATATATATATCACCTAAACTAGCCCAATATTTACCAAGATCTGGATCATTACCACTTTCGCGTTTACCATCCAAATCTTCATATCTAGTATTTTGAACTAAAATAACATCACCATTATTCATATTATTAATAGCTTCTTCTAATTCAGGCCCTCTGGTTTTATTAACAAATTTAACTTCTTTACCAAGTAATTCACTAAGTCTTTTACTTACTGGTAATAAATCATTTTTAGCTAAATCAGCTTCTTCTTTAACTCTACCTAGATGTGAAAATAGTATTACTTTTGCATTATTATCAATCGCATAATTAATAGTTTTTAAACTTTCTTTAATACGATTATCATCTTTAATAACACCATCTTTTATAGGTACATTAAAATCAACTCTTATTAAAACCCTCTTACTATTTAAATCAAAATCTTTTATAGTTTTCAAATTGACCTCCAAAATTCATTTTAACATTTTTTTATAACTATTTTTATTAATTTTACAAAACAATACATTTATTTTTTAAGAAACCCATTTAGTGGATTAGTTTCTTTTACTTTTTCAATAATTATATTAGGTAAATTAACTACATACTTATATCCCCAATAAACTCCAAAGGCTAGTGCAACTATTAATAAACCCTTAACTAGTACTCTAACATATGCATATGATTTTCTTCTATTTTCTTTCCTTTCAAGTATTTCAACTTTCTTTGTTAAAAGACTTATTTCATCTTTTAAAGCCATTATTTCTTCTTCCATAGTCACCTCTAATATTAGTATACAATAATAATTAGAAATATGATATACTAGTTAGGTGATGTTTATGAAAAAAGTCAAATTATTTGTAAAGGAAAACAAATTATTTGTCATTTCCATGGGTATTATATTAATTGGTAATGCTTTTTTATATTGGTTAATTAAATCTTTTCAAAGTAATCCAATATATATTAGCTATTACTTAGATGATAAAATACCTTTCTGGGGATGGCTAGTATATATTTATAACATGTTTTATCCCTTCTTTGTAATAGTATTCTATCTATTATATAAAAAGGATGAGAAAGCCTATTTTAAGGGGATTATATCATGTATGATTGGAGTAGTTATCTGTGATATTATTTATTTATTCTTACCAACAATAATGTATAGACCAGTAACACCTAATTATGATCCATTAACTAATTTAGTATTAAAAATAACATTCTTTTTTGATGAACCACCACTTAATTGTTTCCCATCATTACATTGTCTATTCTGTTTTCAAGAAATATTTAGTTACATTAAAAGTAAATGTACTACTAAAAGAAAGATATGGGTTATATGTGGTTCTACATTAATTATTCTATCTACATTATTTATTAAACAACATTTTATCTATGATGTAATATCTGCATTCCTAATATGCTTATTAGCTAATACATTAGAAAGTATATTTGGAATATATAATAAACTTAAGAAAAAAATAAAAAAATCTAGTTATTAACTAGATTTTATTATGTCATCAATATTAACATCTTTATTATGACCAATATGATTCCATTTAACATTCTTCTTAAATAGACAAACAACATTAATTGGTAACCAACTTAGCATAAACAAAGTAAATAGTATTAACGATGGTAACATTGCACTAATACTTTTTTTGTTATAAACTGTTACAAATAATGTAACTACTAGTGTTGCAAAATATGATATTAAGAATCCTAATACACCAACTACTGAGAAAACAATCTTAGTAGTAATCATTCTTTCTATTAAACCAATTAATACAACAATCATTGAAATAACTTGTACTATTGCCGCTAAGTTATTTAAATACATATCTATAGCAGCTAAATTATGATTTTTTATAAATGATTTAATTAATGAATGGTGATATCTCTTCCAACATTGTAAATTACCTTTAGACCAACGAAGTCTTTGGGTTAGAGATACACGAAATAATGTTGGTTGTTCATCATATGTAATAGCATTTTTTACAAAGTCTATTCTTTCATTATGAATTGCACATACAGTTGTTAATTCTACATCCTCAGTTAATGTAACTGGATTAAAGTCTAAGTTTTCTATAAACTTCTTTTGTACCATAAATCCAGTACCATTAATAGATGCAGATGATTTTAATTTTTTACGAGATAAATTAAAGAAGAAATTCTGAATATAATAGAACAATGTATATGAACCACTAATCCAATTATCTTGATAATTCTTACTATCTCTAAATCCTTGAGCTACTTTAAAACCACTATTTAATGATTTATTCATATGAAGTAAGAAATCAGGATGAACTACATTATCAGCATCAAAGATTATATATGCATCAAAATCTTTATCTTTAAACTTGTTAAATGTATAACGAAGTACATCACCCTTACACTTAACTGGTTCCTCACATTTAATAGCATTTGCACCATGTTTTTTAGCTACTTGATAAGTTTTATCAGTAGAATTATTTATTATTACATTAATTTCATATTTATCTTTATCATAATTTTGTTTTTTTAAACTATCAACTAAATTACCAATAACTTTTTCTTCATTTCGAGCGGCTATAACAATTGAAAATTTATGTTTCTTATTACTTTTACTTTCATCATTCTTAGGTTTAACAAACGCAAAAATCCCTGTGACTAAATAATACAAGCCATAGAGCAAAAAAAAGAATGATATAACTTCTAATACATAATTTAACATATAGAACCAACCTCAATTTATAGTTATATTTTACTATTTTTCAACAAATTTATCAATATATAGATAAACCCACAATAATAATACCATATTTTTTTAAAAAAATCTAATATTTTTGCTTTATTTATACTTAGCCACTTACTTTTATAATTGCAATTAACCAACCCTATTGGCTAATTTACCACTTCTTTCACTAACTTCTTGATATAATCCATCTACATCAATATTTTTATTTCTAAATAATACAGAATTACCTAAATCAATAAGGTTTGGGGCATATAATCTAGTTAGTGTAGTATTATGTGAAAAAGAACAAATTCCCATTCTTAATAGTTCTGGAGCTACAAATTCCTCAAGACCATCACCAGTAGACATAAAGAAATCCCCTATTTCTGTAACATTTGGTAAATATAAAGACTTCATCTCTATATTACAATTAAGAAATGTTTCTCCAATATCTATAACATTAGGAGCATATAAACTCTCTAATACATTACTATAATAATTAAATCCATCACCAATTCTTTTAGCATTTGCAATAGAAATCCATCTTATACTTTTACTATCTTCCAAGAAATGGTCCTTAATTTCTTCAACATAGTCATTTTCATAACCAATTATATCATTATGTTTATCAAGAGCTATTATTACCGTTTTACCATCATCATAATAGATAAAAATAACTCTACAGTCATTATTGGCCTTTTTAACTTCAATTTTATTAATTGGACCAACATCATAAATACTATCAATAAAACTTTGAGCATATTTATCTTTAACATCTTTATTACTTTCGTCTCTTAGAAATACTTCAGAAGCCAAAAATATTCTTTTTTCCATTAAATCTATAACGTATTGATCAAATACTATATATCTTTCTTTATTTTTAGCATAGCCATCATAAACTTCTTTACCATTGATAATAATATTATTTTCACACACATAGATATTACAGTTTTTCTCAAGTTGATATAATATATTTATATTATATCGATAATATCTACCATCTGCTACTTTAACATATGGTAGGCAATCTTCCAAAAAGAATCCTTTGTTATTAGAAACATCTACAAAAGATGCTGGAGATATTTCTAACCCATAATATTTTTCAAAACTTTTTGTTAAACCAGGAGCAATTTTCTCTAAATTATTTCGAAATGTACCATTTGGTCCATCAACTGTATGATTATAACGGCAAACAATAGTTGCATAATTTGGTGGTGTTTTTGAAAAACGAATAGACATAACACTTGTACCATATTTATCTTCTCTATATGGTTTATTAAAGTCTTCTCTTTTTATTTGATCAACATCTTTTCTTACAACAAAAAAAGTATAATAATTTTTAATTCTATCTTCGGCATCTTTTGATATGCTACATATAACTTCTTTGTCAGAATAGTATTTTCTAAATGATTCTATATCCTCAACAGTTTCACATTTATATAATGTATAACCTAGTTCGTCAAATATTTCAAAAGGAGTTTTATCTGTATCAGTGTAATCATTATCCCATATTTTTGTAAGTCCATATATCCATTTTACAAAACTATCTTTTAAGGCATCAGAATCAATATCATCTGCAAATGTACGTGATGGTGCAAGATTATCTTCTAGTACTTTTGGCAATAATCCAGGTATTTCTAAAGCCGTTGGAAGAAGTTCTCGACACAAATGCGTCATTTTTTCACCATAAGTATCTTTTATTATTTTTAAATCTGGATTCATCATGAACCTTCACATCCTATCATTACTTTAATGGTATCATAATATCAATAGAATGTAAATTAATATACTTGGATATAAAAAAACTATCTCAAGGATAGTTTTAATATTGTATTCCCCAAATAACATGATGCTTTGCTTCTTTACCACAACATACACATTTACCAGTAATTAGTGGTTCTTCAGTTATACATCTCGCTTTGCAACCTTTTAATTCTTTTATTTTAAGCTCACATTCTGGATCTCCACACCAATCCGCATGTATAAATCCTGGTTGTTTATTTAAAATATCACGCATTTCTTCATATGTTTTAGCAGTAAATGTTAATCTATCTCTTCTTTCTACTGCACGATTATACATATCGTTTTGAATAGTATCAAGTAATTTTTTAACATAATCTACTACATTAATATCTTTATCTTCCATTAATTTTTCAGATGTATCACGTCTTACAAAAGTAATTTTATTATTTTCTAAATCTCTTGGACCAATTTCAATTCTTACTGGAATACCATTTACTTCAGCTTCTGCAAATTTAAATCCAGGTGATTTTTCACTATTATCTATATAAGTTACTATACCATTTTCATTTAATTTTTTAGAAATATCTTCTGAAAGATTCATTACTTCTTCTGTATTTTTAATTGGAATAATTACAACTTGTCTTGGTGCTATTCTTGGTGGTAATACTAAACCTTTATCATCAGAATGTACCATAATTAATCCACCAATCATTCTAGTAGTAGTTCCCCAAGAAGTTTGATATACATATTCTCTTTTGTTTTCTCTTGATAAGAATGTAACATCATAAGCTTTAGAAAATTTTTGTCCAAAATAATGACTTGTACCAGCTTGTAAAGCAACACCATTATACATTAAAGCTTCATTAGTAAGAGTAAATTCTGCACCTGCAAACTTTTCTTTTTCAGTCTTTATACCATTAATAGATGGAATAGCTAATATATCATGATGAAACCAACGATATACATCCATCATTCTATATGTTTCATCAAGAGCTTCTTTTTCTGTCTCATGAATAGTATGACCTTCTTGCCACCAGAATTCTCTACTTCTTAAGAATGGTCTAGTTTCCTTTTCCCATCTAACTACATTACACCATTGATTATAGAGTTTAGGTAAATCACGATATGAAGATATATGATCTTTATAATAATCACAAAATAATGTTTCAGATGTAGGTCGAAAAGCTAGTCTTTCCTCTAATTCTTTAGATCCACCTTGAGTAATCCAAGCTACTTCAGGAGCAAAACCATTAACAAGTTCTCCTTCTTTTTTAAGTAGATTCTCAGGAATAAATACTGGCATAGCTACATTAACATGACCTAATTCTTTAAATTTATCATCAAGTATTCTTTGCATCTTTTCCCATATAGCATAACCATTCGGTTCAATAACCATGCATCCTTTAACTGATGAATAATCGGCTAATTTAGCAGCTCTAACTACATCAGTATACCATTTGGCAAAATCAACATCACGACTTGTTATTGCATCGTTTTTCATACTTTCACTTCCCTTGTCATAATTATAACAAAATTAATGAATTTATGATAGTGTAAAATTAAATAAAAGTCAACAATTTGCAATTATTTATTTTTTTTCATATAATAAGGTTAGTTATATATTCTAAAGGAGGATAGTAATAGACTATATAATGAGCGCGATGCCATAATGGCTACGAGGTTAGTAGTTGTCGAGGAAGTATGAGCGGATGCTACTACGGGAAATCGTTAGATATATTACAAAAGTAAAATTGAGATTATGCCAAAAAATATATCAGAAAGGAATTTATGTGTGGAATTAT
>JAEEGL015318651.1_pt1 | contig 19590 bp, 18 predicted proteins | sample 9134231 | NCBI WGS metagenome assembly JAEEGL01 (sample SAMN16246548, study PRJNA631951) | gut metagenome | biome: gut microbiome; feature: rumen; material: fiber-attached | host: Bos | place: Iran: Karaj | collected 2018-10 | reverse complement strand
CCTTCAGCAAGTCTTCACGGGTCATGCCCTCCTTACGGGGAGCGCCGCCACTGGAGATGATGTACTTGGCACCCGTGAATGCCTCCTGAGCATCAACGGTATAGGAGATGTTAGCACCAGGAATGGCGCAGTGACACATTTCGTCGTAAACACCATGAACACCGGGTTCGTAGATGTCATAAAGACAGATGTTGGGGGTGAGACCCAGCATCAGCACACTCTGAACCATGTTAGAGCCAATCATGCCACCGGCACCAACAATCACGAGTTTCTCGTTTGTCAAAAAAGCCATAGTTTTAGATTTTTAGTTTATGAGTTTTACGTTTTTTGAGTTATTTGCCCACAAAGATACAACAATTAATTAAGAATTAAAAATTAAGAATTAAAAATTAAAGAATAAAAGTTACTACCACGGCAATTATACTAATTTCTATTACAATTTATTTTCCTTTTTTTATTACCTTTGCAGCCATGGAACTGAGAATAAAGAGGTCTGTTTCAGCATGGTTGCTGCTGACGGTGTTCCTGCCAATGCTCATTGTTTCCTCGGTGCACATCCACCGAGAGGGACACGAGAGGGAGGTGGAATGCCAGCAGTGTTGCCACCACAAGGTGCATAGTAGCCACATAGCCAAGGCTCATGTGGTCATGCACGACTGCTTATTGTGCCAGATTCTCCACCTTACGTTCCTAACTTCGCCATCGACCATTACTCTTTGTCCTGCACGCCACACTGCAGCTATGGCTCCGACACTGAGGCAGAACATCTTGGACAGGCCGATGACCATCCACGCCCCGCGTGCCCCTCCTGTGGTCTGAAGAGAATTGCATCTGACACAATCTTTTTGATTGTGCCTTTTCAGGACATTAGGAATCACCTATAATATTATGATAATAAATCTTTTGGCCACTGCACTTCTTTCATGCGCCGTGGCCGATACGACGGTGGTTATGGATGCCGTCACCGTTGCTGGCCATTCGCATCACGATGCACAGATGCGTTCTTCCCTTTCGGGTGTGCAAGTCAGCCGCGACTATCTGCAGGAGCACTTTGCCGGTAGCCTCATGCAAACACTGGAAGCTCTGCCCGGCGTGAAGGCCATGAGCATCGGCAGCGGACAGTCAAAACCCATCATTCGTGGAATGGGGTTCAACCGCGTAGTGGTATGCGAGGACGGAATCAAACACGAAGGACAACAATGGGGCGACGACCACGGACTGGAGATTGACCAGTTTTCCATCGACCGGGCTGAAGTCGTCAAGGGGCCGGCCTCGCTGGCCCATGGTTCAGATGCCATCGGGGGTGTATTGGGGCTTTATTCCAACTACCTTCCTACGGAACGCTTCGAAGGAACAGCACAACTCTTCGGTCGCTCCAATAATGGATTGGTGGGCGTTTCGGCCAAAGTGGGCGGACGCAACGGAAAATTTTTCTACCGCGCCAACATGACACTTACGGACTATGCCGACTATCGCATCCCTACAGACAGTATACAGTACTATTCCTACTACATCAGGCTAAAGGACCAGCGCCTGCGCAACACTGCCGGACGCGAACGTGACGGTAGCATGATGATAGGTTATCTGGGACGAAAGTTCCATACCGACCTACGTTTCTCCGATACTTATCAAAAGAGTGGTTTCTTTGCAGATGCACACGGACTGGAAGTACGCCTGTCAGACATCAACTATGACCGTAGCCGCCGTGACATAGACCTGCCCCACCAAATGGTGAACCATCTGCGTCTGCAGAGTCATTCAACGTGGTTCGGTGAGAAGTGGATGTTGGAGGCGAATCTGGCATACCAACACAATCTGCGCAAGGAATGCTCAGAACCTGTGTCCCATGGCTATATGCCCACCCCAAGCGGTAGCTTGGAACGCCAATTTGCCAAAAGCACCTACACAGGGCAACTAAACCTGCGCTACTCGCCCACGAGCCATCATACCCTGCGGGTGGGGCTCAGTACGGAGCATCAGCACAACCAGCGAGAAGGATGGGGATTTATTATCCCCGACTTCGAGACTACAGGCATGGGGCTCTATGCCTTAGAGCGCTTTGAAGTGAGCAAACGGCTTATCCTGAATGCTGGTGTGCGGTATGACTACGTGCACACCCACATCCACCCATATAGCGATTGGTTCAAGACACCCATCGCGGGCAATGACTCTGTTTACATGGAACGGTCGTCCAATATCAACCGCCACTTCAACAGTTTCACTTGGTCTGCAGGTCTCAACTACAGCCTCGGCCAGTGGGTGTTCAAAGCCAACATAGGCAAGAGTTTCCGCACGCCTATTCCCAAAGAATTGGGATCTGACGGCGTAAACTACCACATCTTCCGTTACGAGCGGGGCAATGCAAGCCTAAAGGCAGAAGAGTCGTACCAACTGGACTGCGGTCTGTTTTGGAGCAATGACAGGTTCACCATGCAGGTAGACCCTTTCGTCAATTATTTCCCCAATTACATCTACCTGACGCCCACACCACAATATGTGGAGGGGCTGCAACTCTATGAGTACACTCAGACCCGCGTATTCCGCTGGGGCATGGAGGCACAATTAACCTGGCGCATCACATCTCACTGGGAAGCCGAGGTGCAGGGAGAATACCTCTATGCACGGCAAAAGTCAGGAGCTAAAAAGGGCTATACCCTACCCTTCTCCACACCATGGACCACGACCATGGGGCTACACTATCTCTATGATTGGCGAGGGAAGGGATATGTGGCATTGAATGTACACATCGTAGGCAGGCAAGACGAGATAGTTCCGCCAGAAAAACCCACCGACGGGCACTGGACACTAAACCTTCTGGCTGGCAAGGATTTCCGACTCGGCAACTCGAAAATGCTGAAAGTAACGCTCCAAGCCAGCAACCTGCTGAACCGTCGTTTCTACGACCACACAAGCTACTACCGACTCATCGATGTGCCCGAACCTGGCATAAATGTGTCTGGCATGGTGGCTGTGGAATTTTAATTAAATAAATGTACAACGAACAACTAAAAAAATTGATTATGAAAAAGTATATGTATATGAGCTTCGTGATGGCTCTCTTGTGTTCAATCTCCCTGTGTTTCACGGCTTGTGGCGACGATGACGAAAAGGACATGACGCGTCCCTCCATTACCGACACAGGCATTACTGCCAACCCCATCAACTGTCAGATTTATCACCGGGGTGAAGAAATCCCTGTACGCTACGTGTTTACCGACAACGTGGAATTAGGAAAGTTCAACATTGAGATTCACGGGAACTTTGACCACCACACCCACAGCACTGAAGCCGTGGAGTGCGAGGAAGAGGAACACGAGCACGAAGAGGGTACGCCCTCCAATCCGTGGGTGTACAATCATGACTATGACATCCCCACAGGATTGCAGACGTACACAACAGACATCAACATCCTTATCCCGACGGATATTGCCACGGGGCACTACCACTTTATGATTCGTGTGACCGACCAAGCTGGGTGGCAGGAAATAAAATCTGTGGCTATTGAAATAGAAGAATAGAAATTATTTTGTATCTTTGTCTCCAAGTTTTCAATTAAACATATTTATTATGGCAGAACACTTGGAAATCATAGATGGCAGCAAGGCTGCGAGTAAGCGAGGAAAAAGCGATGCTTGCATCAGCTCTGACGAGTGTGAGCAGGCTCGACTGAAAGTCAAGGTGGAAAAGTATGCCGCCTTGCTGCCACAGATACAAAGCGTAGTGGAGGACGAGTCCGACCAGATAGCGAATATGGCCAACGTGGCCGCTATGCTGCACGAAACCTTTCACTTCTGGTGGACAGGCTTTTATAGGGTGGTTACTCCCCAAGACTCTAACGGCTCCCCACAACTGGTACTGGGTCCCTTTCAGGGTCCGATAGCATGCACCCGAATAAAGAGAGGACGTGGCGTTTGCGGCACGACATGGGACAAGGATGAGACACAAGTGGTGCCCGATGTTGAACAATTCCCCGGCCACATCGCTTGCTCGTCGGAATCGAAGAGCGAAATCGTTGTCCCAATCCACGACAAAGAGGGGATGGTGGTTGCCGTCCTTGACATCGACAGTGCCGAACTAAACACCTTCGACGAGGTGGATAAACATTGGTTGGAACAAATCGTCGAACTGATATAACTTTAACAGCCACGAATTACACGGATTTCCCTTTAACTCCTTCACTCCCCTTAGATTCCATGAACAAAATAGAATCCCTCCGCCAATGGCTCCGTGAGCACAACCTTACAGCTTTTATATTTCCCAGCACCGACCCACACTGCGGCGAGTATGTGCCTGACCACTGGAAAACTCGTGAATGGATTTCGGGCTTCAACGGTTCGGCAGGAACGGCAGTAGTCACGCTCACACGTGCAGCCTTATGGACCGACAGCCGCTATTGGTTGGCTGCAGAAGAGCAACTGGCCGGCTCGTCCTTCGAACTCATCCGCTGTCGCCGGAACGTGGCAACCGCAGCGGAACTAATCGACTGGATACGCCAAGAGCACACGCAAGGAGAACCTTTGGCTGTCGGCATCGATGGTTGGGTCAACACCATAGACTGCGTACGTGAGTTGCGCGAGGCACTTCAGTTCGAGGGTGAGCAACTCATTGTAGCGCCCGACCCAGCCAATGAACTCTGGGAGGGAAGACCTGCCATTCCACTAAATCCCATTGAGATTCAGCCCCTGGAATTTGCCGGCAAGGAGGCAAGTCACAAAATTGAGCGCCTGCGCAACAAACTGCGCGGCCTTTATGCCTCAGCCACCCTCATCACGCAACTCGACGACATAGCCTGGCTCACCAACCTGCGCGGCACCGACGTGCATTGCTGCCCTTTGTTTGTGGCCTACATGACGGTGACGTATGACGATGCCACTCTCTATACCGACCTGCGAAAAGTATCGCCAGAGGTGGAGCGCTACCTCAGCGAACAGGGTATCACGCTTCGCGATTACACAGACACGGCACAGGGTATCAGCGACCTGCCTGCACTGGGTATGGTAGCCGACCCCGACACTTGTAACGCACGACTATGGCCCGAGGGCAAGGGTGTCATCGAACACGCAAGTCTCATTGCTCCCATGAAAGCCATCAAGAACGAGGTCGAAATCCGCGGCTACCACAGCGCCATGCACAAAGATGGCGTAGCACTGGTAAAGTTCCTGCGTTGGCTTAGTGAAGGCAAATGGGCAATGGAAAATGGAAAATGGACAATGAACGGGGAGGTGGTGACGGAAATCAGCATCGACAGGAAGTTGACAGGCTTACGTGCCGAACAACCACTCTACCGCGACATTTCCTTCGATACCATTGCCGGCTACGGAGCCCATGGTGCCATCGTCCACTACGAAGCTACGCCAGAGACAGACATTCCGTTGGAACCTCGTGGATTACTTCTGCTCGACAGCGGTGCACAATATCAGGACGGCACAACGGACATCACGCGCACCATCGCTCTTGGACCACTCACGGAGGAGGAGAAGACCGACTACACATTGGTATTGAAGGGGCACATCCGACTGGCTATGGCCAAGTTCCCCGCAGGAAGTAGTGGCACACAGCTCGACATCTTAGCACGCAATGCCATGTGGCAACACGGCATCAACTTCCTCCACGGCACAGGGCATGGCGTTGGTTCTTATCTGAATGTTCACGAAGGACCTCATCAGATACGCATGAACTACATGCCCGCTCCCTTGGTGGCAGGCATGACCCTGACCAACGAACCCGGCATCTACAAGGCAGGGAAACATGGCTGCCGTACGGAGAACACGCAACTCATCACGCACTTCTGCGACGGAGAGTTTGGCGAGTTCCTGCAATTCGAGCCGCTCACCCTCTGCCCCATCGACACAAGGCCCATCCAACTCGAGATGATGGCGCCCGATGAAATCGAGTGGCTAAATGCGTATCACGAGAAAGTATATCAGGAACTCTCTCCCCTACTCGACGACGAGGCAGACCGCAAGTGGCTGAGAGAGGCAACCAAAGGACTAACAATATAATCAGTATATAATAGTATAAAATAAATAAGATCATGGCGATAATCAAAAAACTTAACGGTATGCCTGCTCCCCGTTTTGGCAAGCATTGCTACTTCTCGGAAGGAGCGGTCATCGTAGGTGATGTGGAAATGGGCGATGACTGCACCGTATGGTTCAACGCTGTTGTGCGTGGTGATGTCCACTTTGTAAAGGTTGGTAACCGCACCAACATTCAGGATAATTCGTGCATCCACACCCTTAACGGCAAAGCGCCCTGCATCTTGGGCGACGACGTAACCATTGGCCACTGCGTGACGTTGCATGGTTGCGAAGTCAAGGACGGAGCCCTCGTGGGCATGGGAGCCACGGTACTCGACCATGCCATTGTGGGCAAGGGTGCCATTGTAGCTGCGGGAGCCCTGGTTCTGTCCAACACCGTCATAGGCGATGGTGAACTTTGGGGTGGTGTGCCAGCCAAATTCATTAAGAAAGTGGATCCTGAACAGGCACAAGCCTTGAATAAGACCTATGCACGCCACTATATCGAATACAGCGACTGGTTCCGCAAAGCCGATAGTGACCCTGGCAATACACAGGAAGTCACCACGAGTGAGGAATACAAGCAGTAATATACAAGTAAGCCCCCTAATCGTCACTGATGATTAGGGGGCTTACTATTTTTGCATACGCTTTATTCAATATTGAGGTTAGTCTGCGCTTCTGTCATGAGCCGACGCAGTGTAGCGGCCTCTTTTTTCGGGCAAACGAGCAAGACGTCACCCTCTTCTACCACGGCATAACCGTGCAAACCATGCAAAATGGCCACATGATTGCCCGGGAGTCGTACAATATTGTCGGAACAATCTGAAAGCAGCGCACGTGTTGCAAGCAAAAGATTGCCCTGGGCATCGGTCTTTCGCCCATCATCCAGTGTACCCCATGCTCCAAGGTCTGCCCAGCCGAAATGACTTTCAAAGACATAGACATTGTCACTCTTTTCCATGACACTCATGTCGATGTTTAGCTTAGGGAGCACACTGAAGAAATCAGGAAGGAACTTGGGGTCCGCAGTTTCCGCCTCTGCCAACATTTTGGGAATCTCCACCTGATACTCTGGCACCAACTTGTAGATATTGTCGAGCATCGTATCAACATTGAAGAGGAAAATGCCGGTGTTCCAAAGGAAACTGCCATCACTCACAAAGATTTCAGCAAACTGCTGGTCGGGCTTTTCCGTAAAGGTCTTAAGGTGAAAAATGCCTTCCTCCGAAGTGACATCACCCATCTGCACATAACCATAAGCTGTTTCCGGACGCGAAGGACGAATGCCCATGACTACGATGCGATTTTCCTGCGACACAAATTCAAAAGCACGGCGGATATCCTGTTGGAAATCCACAGTTCCTTGTATAAACTGGTCGGCTGGAGAAACTATTAGGTTTGCCTCAGGATCAACTTTCTTCACAAACACGGTTCCCCAAGCCGCACTGGCCAATGTTCCACGATGGAGCGGCTCCTCCAAAATATGCAAATCATCAACCCCGGGCAATTGTTCATAGACATAGGGCAAATAATCTACATGCGTAGAAATGAATATATGGTCGGCAGGCAGGAACTGGGCATAACGTTCGTAGGTTTCCTGCAAAAGGGTACGGCCAGTTCCGAAAATATCAAGGAACTGCTTCGGACAACTTTTTCGGCTCATTGGCCACAGGCGACTACCAATGCCACCCGCCAAAATCAGACAATAATTGTGATTTGTGCTTGTCATAGTAATGCTTTTCTCCAGATTATCCGGGATTTCCGGAATCACCGGTCTTACTAAAAGAGCTTCTCAAACGCAGCGCGAATGGCGTCTGCCGTCTGTTGCATTTCCTCAGGAGAAAACTGCTTCTTGGCATTAGCAAAATTCAGGTCTCCCTCACTCTGCATGGGCACAAGATGAATATGTGCATGGGGCACTTCCAGTCCCAGCACAGCCTGACCCACCTTACGGCAAGGCAGCACCTCTTTAATGGCCTCAGCCACATGCTTGGCAAAAACCTGCATGGCACCAATTTCATCGTCAGTGAGATCAAAGAAATAATCTACCTCACGCTTGGGAATGACCAACGTGTGACCCTTTGCCAAGGGAGTAATATCAAGAAATGCATAGAACTGCTCATTCTCAGCACATTTATAGCTGGGAATCTCACCTGCTACTATCTTAGAGAAAATGGTCATGTTAGTTAGGTTTTGAGGTTTTGAGGTTATGAGGTTAAACCCTTAAACCTTTAAACATTTAAACTTTTATTACAAATCAAATGAGATGCTGGTGATTTCCAATTCCACGATGCCTGCAGGAACCTTTATGCTGGCAACATCACCCACTTTCTTACCAAGTAAACCTTGAGCAATGGGGGTACCAACACTGATTTTGCCTTCGCGCAGATTAGCCTCGCTCTCACTGACGATGGTGTACTTCATCTCCATACCATTCTTCTTATTCTTCAGTCCTACAGTAGCGAGAATCTGCACACTATTTGTGTCCAGTGTCTTTGTATCAATGATCTTGGCCTCCATGATGGTCTGCTTCAGCAGCGCAATCTTGGTTTCCAACTTAGCTTGAGCCTCTTTTGCAGCATCATATTCAGCATTCTCACTAAGGTCTCCCTTGTCACGGGCCTCAGCAATAGCAGCACTGGCAGCGAGACGTTCCACGCTCTCCAAATGCTGTAGTTCGGCTACCAACTTATCGTAGCCCTGTTGTGACATATAAGCCATAATGTTTACTATTTTTAAATTTATTATTAACTATTAAAATTCACTCCGTACCGACTTTTCAAAAGTCAAAAAAGGAATCCCGACGACATCACATCGTCGGAATCCAATTAGGCTATATTTTATAGCAAAGTGATGCAAAGTTATGGAGAAAAAACTATATCTCCAAACTTTTTACGCTATTTTATTATTTTTTTACCTTAAACACCATGAAGGATTTTGCACCGATGGTACTGCTTATAACACTACCGTTGGCTTGCAACATCAACTCCTTCGGCTCGATACGGTGGGGATGATCTACAGTATTCTCTGCGTCATAATCGCTAAGGTTCAGCGTAATGGCACGAACTTCACTAATAGACGACATTCCATCCAGGTTCAGGCTTATCGATTTGGGTTCGTTGAAAGTGTTTGCTACCTTTACGATAACTTCCTGCTTGTCCTTGTCCCAAACAGCAGAGCTAAGCACGCCATCTTCTCCCTTCTTGGGGAAATTGGTCTGTTGAATAGGCAGGACATTCGTTCCTTTATTCTGGGCATACAAAGCCTGCACCCAATAACTGGCAGACTTCGCCACGCGCAGATTGTCGTACCAAATCATGTCGGGGCGCCACTGCCATCCATCGACATGGGAGAACAAGGGAGCATAGGTGGCCATGTGGACGACGTCGGCATTGCGCTCGATGCCGGTAATGAATGCAGCCTCATAGATGCTGGCTCCAGCATGGTTCCATTTCTTACCACGGTCGTGGCAAGCATATTCTCCGGCGAACACCTTCGGACCTGTTCTGTCATACAAGTCATAACGGTTCCATTCGTTCTTGAACCACGAAATGGGACGGTAGAAATGTTCATCAACGAGGTCTGCCTTCTGGCGTTTCATAGCTTCCCAACCACGGTCGAACTCACCGCCTTCGCTATTAGGACCGCTGGTTCCGATAATCTTTATTTCCGGATGAGCCTTGCGTACGGCGTCAGCCACAATCTTCACCCGTTTGAAATAGAACTCATCCCACTGCTCATTACCGATGCCCAAGAACTTCATGTTGAAGGGAGCGGGATGTCCCATCTCAGCACGCAGTTTGCCCCATTTGGTGTCAGTAGAACCATTTGCGAATTCAATGAGGTCAAGGCAGTCGTCGATATATTCCTTGAGTCCAGCTTCTGTGGCAGGGGCATGTGCCGATTCATCGTTCCAGTTCTGGTACTGGCATGCCATACCCACATTCAGCACGGGCAGTGGTTCACTGCCGATTTCCTCACTCAGCAGGAAGAATTCGTAGAAGCCGAGTCCGTACGACTGGAAGTAATCAGGATAATAGCGATATGTGAAGGTTGATTCCCAACGATTCTTGTTCAGAGGACGGTTCTCTACTGGGCCGACAGAATTTTTCCAATTGTAGCGGTTCTCCAACGTCACACCTTCCACGATGCAACCACCGGGGAAACGGAATACTCCGGGTTTCATGTCTGCCAATGCTTGTGCCAAATCCTTGCGCATGCCGTTCTCATGTCCCATCCAGGTATCCACGGGGAAGAGGCTTACATGCTCAACATCCATCGAGCCACTGCCACTACGACCATTATCGTCGCAGAGGAACAAACGCAAATGAGCCTTATCTACCGTCTTTGTACTTTTTATGATGGCGGTATATTTCTGCCAGTCGCTGCTTGTCACCTTAATATCTACAGAGGCAAATTCCTGATGCTCTTCCTGAGTATAAGGCTCCACTAACTGTACGCGCAACATTTGGGGTTTTCCTTCCGCTACGCGCGCATATATACTAAATCGGTATTCCTTGTTTCGCTCCACTCCAATGCCAAAATAGCCTTCATTCTCCAAACCGGTCCACCAATCACCATGTCCCATTGAAGAGAGGTGCACATAATGAGGATTGCGCTCGAAGGGTCCGTCATTACATATTTCCACGCGGCCAAAGGCAAGCCATCCCATCAAATGATCGGGGGTAAACTCGAACGAACGGTTCTTAACCAACTCGCCATACAAACCTCCGTCTGCAGCATAGTTGATGTCTTCAAAGAAGATACCATACATTGTAGGCTGGATTTCCGCCCCTGGCTTCTGGGTTTGCACCTTGATGGTGTAATCTTGTGCAGACAGTCCCATGCTGGCAAACAAAGTTGCACTCAGTAATAACTTTCGTAGTTTCATTGTTTAATATGTTTTTAAGTTAGTAGATTTCAACTTTTCTTCGTACCTGTCCCTGACGTATTATGTATAGTCCCCGTGGCAAGGCTTTGGTGTCGCGACCACAGAATTGACCATTCAGCCGGAACACCTCATAGGGACGATTGTAGTCAATGAAGGAAGGAGATTCCACCTCCTCTATACCATCGACATAGGTATAGCCCAATTTTTTATCCATCCAGGCGATGCGTTCCCGAACAAAGCGACGCACATTCTGCACTTCGGCATCATAGCCACCCCAAAGGACAGGATTCTGATGTACCTTCTGGTTCATGATGGGCCAACGCAAGAAATTGAGCCGCTGCGAGGTTTGTAACATTTCAACGAGTGAATCGGTATAGTCAATGAGGTTCTCCTCGGTAAGACCTTTTTGCCGGGCTTCATCCCAGATGCTAAGCATGAGTTTCTTTGCTGCTGCACTGTTGACTACAATTTTATCCACAAAGCTTTTCATATTGCCCGCACAGCTTCCCCCGCTGCGATAGATATAGTCATTCTTGTTATTAACAGGATAGGTACGATCGTCATTCTCAAAGGCCAAATCGAAGTCCCACACTGGTCCTGTAAAGATGGTGTCGTTTCCACGATGCTTGTACATAAAGACGCTCCAATAGGTATCCGTGTTTCCCGACAACTCCCCTACAAGGAAATGACGCAGGAAAGTATTGAGGTCAAGATACTGCAACCATTGTTGCTCCATTTTATTGAAATGGGTCTTGATATAATATGACTGCGCACTAGTGATACTATCCGCATCAGGCGACTTTACGGTGACAGGATTATTCCGCGAAGAATAGAAGTAGAATGGTTCCTCGTTTGCGTATGCATCCACTTCCAAGAAATAGCCACCCGTCAATGCAGGTCCACTATTGTCATCTGTCGTCATCTCATCGATGTTCACCCTTCGGGGATTCACATCAATCTGGTCACAAAGTTGATAATTGCCTTTATATTCACCATTGAGCAATACGTCCACCGACTGGGCATAGGGGGTATAAGGCATATCCATGCGACGGCTGAGTTCAAATGCCAATAGGTTTCGCAACAGCGTTTTGTCTCCATAGTTGTTGACGAGCGTCCATTTTTTGGCTTTGGCGGGCGAATCCAGCACATGCTGTTTCTTGTTGAATTTGATTCGATAGGGACGTTTGGGGAAAGTGCGCGAACCATTTCCTCTTTCACGTATGTTGCCCGGTTCTGAAAGGAGAGAACCATCAGCACCTACAATTGTCAATTGGGCAGAAATATCATGTACCTTGTCGTAAGGAATTTCACCGTTCAGGGTATGTATAGTGACCAAAGGGAGATTGCTGGGACGATAAAGGTTGGAATTGTCGCCCTCTGACTGATTACCATAAAATTCCAATTCCGCAATGTTGCATCGCGCATCCGAGGGACCGATGTATCGCACATAGCGGAAACCTTTCGAACAATCCACATCGGCATACGACATCTGGCCGATAGTCCCTTGTTGGTCGATGATGTACAAAGGCAATGCATCCATGAAGTCCTCACGATTGGCTCCCTCGAACACACCCAATTGCACCCGTTGCGGTCCATGACTGTCATTACGAGGTGACCAACCCAATCGCGTGATCACATGCGGAGTGCCTAAATCCAGTCCCACCCATGTATAGTCGCGATCATAGGAAGCATAGTAAGTATTGAGGTCTCCATCAAATGCCATTGCAGGTGTATTGACAGTGGTAGAAGCCTCAAATGTCACATAGTCAACAGACGGACTTGCACCCATTACGGTACCTGTCAGTTTGTCGTCCGCCATAGCAATCATTGGAAGGCTACTCAGCAGCAAGGCGATAAGCGTTATCTTACTATGTTTCATGTTCTCGGCACAAAGATACAAATAAAAAGCGAAAAACGAAATTGTGAATTGTAAATTATTTTGTATCTTTGCCACACAATACAACAAATAAACATTAAGCACATGACACTGGTAAAATCTATTTCCGGCATTCGCGGCACCATCGGTGGCCGCACGGGCGACACGCTCAATCCATTGGATATTGTGAAGTTTACAACCGCCTATGCTACACTGATACGCAAGACGACAAAGATTTCCTCAAACAAAATCGTGGTAGGTCGCGATGCACGCATCTCGGGTGAGATGGTGAAAAACATCGTATGTGGAACCCTCATGGGCATGGGATTCGATGTAGTAAACATCGGACTGGCATCCACCCCCACGACCGAACTGGCCGTAACCATGGAAGGGGCATGTGGTGGCATCATTCTTACCGCCAGCCACAATCCTCGCATGTGGAACGCACTGAAACTGCTGAACCACGAGGGTGAGTTCCTCAACAAACAGGAAGGAGAAGAAGTGCTTCGTATTGCAGAAGCCGAAGACTTCGAATATGCCGACGTGGACCACCTGGGTAAATACATCGAGAACAATACCTATGACCAGCGCCATATTGACCTTGTCAAGAATTTGGAATTGGTGGATGTGGAAGCCATCAAGAAAGCTAATTTCCGCGTAGCACTCGATACGGTAAACTCTGTGGGCGGCATCATTCTGCCAAAATTGCTCGAACAGTTGGGAGTGAAGACAGTTACCACCCTCTTCGGCGAACCTACTGGCGACTTCCAGCACAATCCCGAGCCATTGGAAAAGAACCTTGCCGACATGAAAGCACTGATGCAGAAAGGTGGGCACGACATTGGCTTTGTGGTTGATCCTGACGTCGACCGCCTGGCATTGTTCTGCGAGGATGGCACCATGTATGGCGAGGAATACACTCTCGTGACCGTAGCCGACTACATTCTGCAGCACACGCCTGGCAACACGGTATCGAACCTCTCTTCAACTCGTGCTCTGCGCGATGTCACCCGCAAGTATGGTTGTGACTACAATGCCGCAGCTGTGGGCGAAGTGAACGTTGTCACCAAGATGAAGGAAACACATGCCGTCATCGGTGGCGAGGGGAATGGCGGAGTCATCTACCCTGCAGCTCACTATGGTCGCGATGCACTTGTAGGCATTGCACTCATTCTCACCTATCTTGCCAAGCGTGGCATGAAGACCAGCGAACTCCGCGCCACCTATCCTCCCTATCAGATTGCCAAGAATCGCATCGACCTCACACCTGACACTAATGTCGATGCCATCCTGCAGAAGGTGAAGGAAATGTACACGGGCAAGGCTGAAGTGAATGACATTGATGGCGTCAAACTGGACTTCCCCGACAAGTGGGTTCATCTGCGCAAGTCGAATACCGAGCCCATCATCCGCGTCTATAGCGAAGCAGCCACAATGGAGGCCGCCGATGAAATCGGCAAACAAATCATGGATGTTGTTTACTCGATGGTGTAACTTCCCCCTTATCTCAATATCATGAAACGCAAACCTGACCTCTCGTTCTGGAAACTCTGGAATCTGAGTTTCGGATTCTTTGGTGTGCAGATAGCCTACGCTTTGCAATCTGCCAATATCAGTCGTATCTTTGCCACATTGGGGGCCGACCCTCATTCGCTGAGTTACTTCTGGATTTTGCCTCCCCTCATGGGCATCCTTGTACAGCCCATCGTGGGTACGCTGAGCGATAAGACGTGGACAAGATTTGGTCGCCGCATTCCCTACCTCTTCGTAGGAGCTGCTGCTGCCGTGCTCGTCATGTGCTTGCTGCCCAATGCAGGTTCATTAGGTCTTGCTGTCAGTGCCGCCATGCTCTTTGGATTGGTTGCTCTCATGTTCCTCGACACCTCCATCAACATGGCCATGCAACCCTTCAAGATGTTGGTAGGCGATATGGTCAACGAGGAACAGAAGACAAAGGCCTACAGCATCCAATCGTTTCTGTGCAATGCCGGTAGCCTCGTGGGCTACTTTTTCCCCTTCATTCTCGCCTACTTCGGCATTAAGAATGTGGCAGAGAAAGGCGTGGTTCCCGACACGGTCATTTGGTCGTTCTATGTGGGCGCCGCCATCCTCATCCTCTGTGTACTCTACACCACGCTCACGGTGAAGGAATGGGACCCACAGGAATATGCCGAATATAATGGAGTTGCCACCTCCGAGAAATCAGAATCTTCTGACTCTTCCAACTGGCTAACCCTCCTCCGCAACGCCCCCACCACCTTCTGGACGGTAGGACTTGTGCAATTCTTCTGTTGGGTGGCATTTATGTACATGTGGACCTACACCAACGGCACCATTGCCCACACCGTATGGAACACCAGTGACGTCACTTCGGCTGGCTATCAGGAAGCAGGAAACTGGGTGGGTGTACTATTTGCCATACAGGCCATCGGCTCCGTCATCTGGGCGATTATCCTGCCTAAGATACCCGGACAAAAGTTGGCATACACCCTGAGCCTTATCATTGGCGGCATCGGCTTCATACTTGTGCCGTTTGTCCACGACCAGTACCTTCTCTTCCTGCCCTACCTTCTTATAGGATGTGCTTGGGCTGCCATGCTGGCAATGCCTTTTGCCATTGTCACCAATGCGTTGCAGGGCTATGGCCACATGGGTGTTTACCTGGGGCTCTTCAATGGCACCATCTGCGTTCCACAGATAGCAGCAGCGGCACTTGGCGGCGTCATTCTCTCTCTTGTAGGTAGTGTCCAAGGCAATATGCTCATCATTGCCGGTCTTTGCCTCATCATCGGTGCCCTTTGCGTAGGATTGATTAAAACCTCGCAAGCCTCCAAGGAGTAGATGACTGCAACAGAGATATCAGCACTACACGCGCAAGGACAGACAGAACTGGCCTACGAGTCTGCTCGGCAACTCTATGCCACAGACAAAGGGCCAGTTGCTGCCTCTGTCATGTTTCGCACAGCTGTAGATATTCTTAAAAAAAGGAAACAAGAAGGAAGGGTTGTCGAAGCAGAGAAGATTCTCCTCGCATTGGAGCGACTCTTTCCCAATGTGCCTGACCACAATGGCGAGGCTGCAAAGTCACTCAGACAATGTCAGCAGCTGATGGACAAATCCCTCACATCTCCCGAGCCCACGGAAAAAGAGGCGGAACACACGCTAATGGGCAAGTGGGGCGAAGGGGTCGCAGAAAGGTATCTTTTTGGAAAGGGTTACGACATCATAGAACAAGACTGGCGGTCGGGCCATCGTGATATCGACATTATTGCCCGACGTGGCAACTTCTATCTTTTTGTAGAGGTCAAGACGCGTCGCAACCGAGATTTCGGTGACCCATTGGATGCCGTAGACACCCAAAAACTCTTTAACCTGCGGCGCGCCATCCACCACTATGTGTGCTATCACCACATCGACAATTTCCGCTTTGATGTCATCACCGTCGTCGGCGCCCTCAATTGCCCCGACCCCGACATCCAACATTACGAGGATATCAACCTCCTGGAATTGGAACGTAGTCGCCCACGCAAGCGCAGGTGAGACGAATCCTTCTAAATAGTCTTTATTACCTTCTGCAGTTCGTTGAGAAACCGGGCAGCATGCGCCCCATCGAACTGGGTGTGGTGGAATTGAAAGGAAATGGAAAGGGTGGTTTTGAACCAATGGCGCTTGTAACGAGCCCAAACCAGGAAGGGATTGTTGAAGATGCCGCTGTATTGATTGACGATGCAGTCCAGCTCCGTGCCCACCACTGCCGATGTTCCAATAACCATAGATTCCTCATCGGTAATGTTCTGGCATGTAGTGCCTGCCGATTGGGTTAACGCATCATAGTCTCGACAAAATTGTACCAAGTCCTCGGAATAGGGCACATCACACGAACTGATGCCACCTTTCACGTTGTCCACAATCACATTGATGCCCAAACGGTCATACTTGTACAAGTGTCCCTGCTGGGGCAAGAGGTAGAACTCGTTTATTCCACTGGCTGCACGTCCAATGCACCAACACAGGAGCATATTGAACTTCAGTCCCCGTTTTTTACTTACCTTGCAGAGACGTGTCACATCAAAGGTCTTGACAAGTGTCACCATCGGCTGAGGTGATTTCATCCACATCTCAAAGGCATACGCCCTACTGGTCTCCTGAGGATTAACTTCCTGTTTCATTTATCTGTGTATTTGCAGGTCAAAGATAGTGCAAGTTGAGCGAAAACGCAAATTTATTTGCAGTTTTCCGAGACGCAGCCTATCTAAGACGTAGGTCAAAGATAGTGCAAGTTGAGCGAATAACCAAATAATTCACGTTTGTTGTTTCTACCTGCCATATATTTCGTAACTTTGCTATCAAATATGAATATACTTGTAGCCATAGATTCGTGGAAAGGTTGCCTCACAAGCCATGAGGTCAATGAAATCGCGCGTAGCGCACTCTTGACTGTACGTCCGGATGCGAATGTGCAATGTATCACTGTTAGTGATGGAGGCGAGGGCTTTCTGGATGCTGTGGAAGCAACGGGCAAATGGAATCGCGTGAGTGTAGAGGTGCTCGACCCACTACTCCGCCCTGTACAGGCTCAGTATCTCATCTACGACGAGAGCGCCGTCATTGAGATGGCCCAAGCCAGTGGCCTCGCATTGGTTCGGGAGGAGGAGCGCAATCCCCTTGCAGCATCGTCTTATGGCACAGGGCAACTCATTGCCCATGCCGTCCGGCGTGGTGCTCATCACATCGTGGTGGGATTGGGCGGTTCCGCCACCAGCGACTGTGGCAGAGGAGTATTGAATGCCTTGGAAGAAGCCTTTGGAACGCTCGATGCCTTGCGTTCCGTCCAATTCACGATTGCCACAGATGTCACCAATCCTCTGTTAGGCCCCTCGGGGGCTGCTCACATCTTTGCGCCGCAAAAAGGTGCCACACCTCAGATGGTCGAGGAATTGGAATCTCGCGCTCAATGTTTTGCCCAGGAGAGTGCTCGCCTTCTTGGACGCGACCTTAGTCAAGAGCCCAGAGCGGGTGCGGCAGGTGGTCTGGGCTATGCGCTGATGCAATATCTCGATGCCAAACGTGTATCGGGTGTGGACTTCATACTCGACAAGGCCCTTCCCCATGCAACCCTGCAAAACGTATCACTCATCATCACGGGCGAAGGCCATGCCGACCGTCAGACGCTTATGGGCAAACTTCCCATGGGCATTCTCCATCGGGCCCAAGCACATAACATTCCCGTTGTGCTCATCGCCGGACGGGCTTCCGACCATGAGGCTCTGCTCTCTGCTGGCTTTGCCCAAATTCTTTCCGTCACGCCTACCAGTATGCCTCTAAGCGAAGCCCTCCGTCCCGAAGTCGCCCGCCGCAACATCACCACCTGCATCACCGAAGCCACTCTTCCCGGATAATCCAAAACATCCGGAGCCCCCGGAATATCCGGAAATTCCGGACAATCCGGCACTTCCGTCCCGCATCAATCACGCCTTCTCATAGTGGGCGGTGGCTCTACTGCCACGACGAACTAGCACATGCTTATCTATAAGATTTTGCAGAAGCATGAGCGCTTGGTATTTTGTGATGCCAAAATGCTTGATAACAACCTTACGCGTCAATGTGGCGTGCGTGGCGAAATGCTCGTTGAGGAACAATGATACCTGTTCCTCGGTAGGCAGAGCGGACGAACCACGCCGACGCAGTTTACCTTGTCCCCTATTTGCGCCCATCAACAACTCCGCATCAGCCGTGAATTGCACGCTGCCGATGCGAACATGCTGCGCTGCCAATCCACGAGCGCCCCTCACCACGTCACCTGTCAGCCGCGGTTGAAAACTCCCTATTCCGGGGATGTTGATGGGATGTCCATCAGCAAGCAGATCCTCCAAAGCGCGAGCCAGAGCATCCAGGGCGGAGTGACAAACGCCTCGACTCAGCACGGGTTCCATCTGCCGCATCTTCTCCACCAACTGACGCCCCGTAATGGTGGCAGACGGCATCAATCGAACATGATGCCCCAATGCCTCGTCCGAACCTTCGTTGCGCGAACTGGGCGGGTTCGTCGCAATCATGTAATCATAGTTGTATAATGCCATATTGTTCGTATTACTAAATGTGTATTGATACGAAGGTACGACCTTTTCTTCACTTCTCCAAATATTATGCACATTTTCATGCTTCTTGTCCGACAATTGTCGGACAAGCAATTGATACCGAACCCTCCCCAAATTGCAATGCACCCTTCCCTTGTCCGACAGCTGTCGGACAAGAACAGCAAAACAATCTATTCGTCATTGCTCAACTTTCCTCCGCTTCATGCTTCACTGTCATCTTGTTTTTGCTTAGTACAACTGCAGCTTTAGTACAACAAAAAAGCGAGGCAGCCCACAACGGGATGCCTCGCTTGCTTATTAAAGGGAAATTCCTTCTTATGCTTCTTCGCTCCAATTCTCTTGCGTCTTGCGGACATAGCTCTTGTAGCGGAGCTGTGCCATGCGCTGAGCCTCGGCGAAGAGTTCCTCTGCCTCATCGGGATAAGCCTTCTTGACAGAGAGGTAACGAACTTCACCCATGAGGAAGTCGTGGAAGTTCTCCCAGTTCGGCTCCTTCGAGTCGAGGCTGAAGGGATTCTTGCCTTCCTCGATGAGGGCGGGATTGAAGCGCCACAAGTGCCAGTAACCGCACTCGACAGCCTTCTTCTCCTCAGCCTGGCTCTTACCCATCCCACCCTTGGCCTTCAGACCGTGGTTGATACAAGGAGCGTAAGCAATGATGATTGAAGGTCCGTGCCAAGCCTCAGCCTCACGGATAGCCTT
>JAEEGL012017334.1_pt1 | contig 19590 bp, 11 predicted proteins | sample 9134231 | NCBI WGS metagenome assembly JAEEGL01 (sample SAMN16246548, study PRJNA631951) | gut metagenome | biome: gut microbiome; feature: rumen; material: fiber-attached | host: Bos | place: Iran: Karaj | collected 2018-10 | reverse complement strand
CGACATCAATTGGAGCTGTATCTAAAATGATATTTCCGTATGAAATTTCAATGAATCTATCCGCGTACTCCTTCGCCATTCTTTCGTTATGAGTAACCATAACTACAAGGTGCTCATTAGAAATATCTTTTAAGGTTTTCATAACCATTTTTGAAGATTTTTCATCTAAAGCACCGGTTGGTTCATCGGTAAGAATAATTGATGGATTTGCAATTAATGCTCTGGCAATCGCAACTCTTTGTTGTTGACCACCACTTAATTGTCTTGGGTATCTCTTCGCATATTTTTGAAGTTCAACTTCTGATAAAGCGTTAAAAATTTTCTCATCTAAGTTTTCAGTTTGCTTAGACATTTGAAGAGTAACTGCAATGTTGTCGTAAACGTTTAGATGTGGAAGTAAGAAGTAATTTTGAAAAACAAAACCAACTTCTTGGTTTCTATATGAGTTCCAGTCATGAGCATTAAAACCTTTAGTGGAACGACCGTTAACAATCATTTCACCAAAGTCTGCTTGATCTAATCCACCTAAAACATTTAACAAAGTTGATTTACCACAGCCAGAAGCGCCATAAATGGCGACAAATCCTTTGTCTGGTAAAACTAGGTTGATTTTATTTAAGGCAATTACGTCTTCACCATCAATCTTGGATTTATATATTTTTGTTAAATTTTTAACAATAATCATACATACATTATATACGCAAATAAAGAAAAAGAGGCAAGGAATAATTCCATGCCTCTAATTTGTTATTTACTTCTTAGCAAATATTATTTTGCCATTAATTCAAAGACCATTGCAACGTGACCGAATGGTGAACCCATATTTTGGGAAATTCCTAAATATTTTCCACCAATCGCTCCAGTAACTGATTCTGGTGTTCCAAGATATGGGAATCTTGTACCATTACTAGAACTGAAGATGGCTGCACCTTGATCCATGTAGTAATCGAGTGTTGCGTAATCGGTAGTGTTCTTGTCGTAACCAACTGGAACTTCGCCTTCAACACCACCATCAAATGTAACGTAAGCATTGGCGCCTCTATTAACGAGAACAAAGTTCATAAGCTTATCTGTACCTTTTAAGAAGGTAAGACCAAATGCACTTGGAACTCCATCAGCTTGTTGAACACTTGGAATAGCATTGAATGCACCAGTAGACATAAACCATGGTTCAGTACCTGCAACCCAGTTTTCAAGTTTGCTGTCTGCATCTGCTGTTACGTGGAAACCAACAATTGTGTCAGTATTTGCACCTGTAACAATGATAGGACCACCAAAGTTTGTCATTTCTGTGTTAACAAAGTGTAAATCACCATTTTGGTGGAGATAGATACCATTTGCATAACCTTCAGAAACTTTACAGTTTTGAATTGTTGTATCGGTTGGACCATATTCTGCATAGAATGAGATGGCTGCTCTTGTAACGTTGAAGTTATCGAATAAAGAATTAACTACTAATTCGCTTTGTTCATGATAGTTTTGAACCTTGAAGAAGATCAAACCATCTGCACATGCTTCATCGTTTCCTCTTGGAGCATTACCGTAGTATGTACAGTTTTTGAATGTAAGTGAGGAATTAACTGCTGGATCATTACGTAATTCTGCAACTTTGAATAATGTTGAGTGGGTAATACCATCGCTTCCCCATTTATTACCGTTTAGTGGAACTGCTGAAGAGTCAATATTGAAGTAGTTACCATTAAAGGTAAAACCGTCAGCATAACGTGCATAAACGTCTGTTGAGTCGATCATCTTGCCAGTTGCATCGCCAGCATTATCTGCTGCACCAAAGAACATAACATCTGGAAGATTTGCTTTTGTAATAACGATATTGGATTGAATTAAGATACGTGGAGCAAGATAGGTTGTGCTTAAACCTTTTGCTTGTCTAAATGCGACCCAACCATCATTGTATTCTTGTCCAGTGCGGATAGAACCGTCTTGTCTTGCATCACCAAAGAATGTGACGTCGTTCATGTATGCTAAACGATCAGCATCATAAACGTTGTAACCTTCAAAGACATCAACAGTGACAACACTGTGGAATGTGGCTGTTGCAAATTGAGCTTCGCTTAATCCGCCTGGATAGACGTCTAATTGGAATCTATGACCACGTGCTGCTTCTGTAAAGTCAAATGAACAATTTGTTTCATCGAAGTTTGCGTATTGAGTTTTGCTAACTGTTTCGAATTCTACTCCGTTGTGCATCTTGATATCAAATTGATATGGATATGCCCATTCATCTTGGCTGATTGGATCAAATGTATCTTCGTCGATAATATCGAGAACTGGAAGCATTTGGAATGGGTTTTCATCACCGACTTCGAGAACTTCGCTTGTTCCACCACGGAAGACGTGTTCGGAGTCAGCAACGTTTTCTCTAAATTCGACGATGTTTGCATTTTCGTACATGTTAACTAATGAATATCTGTTAACGTGAATAACGTCGATTGTTGCGGTAGCTTCTTTATCACCACATGTTGCGGTAATAACTGCACTACCTTCGCCAACTGCTGTGATTGTGACTGCTTCAGTTGCTGTGCCAGAAGCTTTGCTTACTGTTGCGACTGATGTATCACTTGAAACCCATGTAACTGTTGTATCAACACCTTCTTCTGCTTCGACGACTGGAGTAATTGTGCCTGTTAATGCGTTAACAAGGTCTAATGTGAGTGTTGCTGGGCTTAAGCTAAGTGATCGAACGACTTTTGCGTCAGCATGGACAACTGTAACTTTACAAGTTTTTGAAATTCCGCTGTAAGTTGCAGTTACTGTAGTTTCACCTTCTGCAACTGCGGTAATTAAACCTGTTGGGTTAACTGTTGCGACTGATTCATCTTGAGAAGTAAAAATAACATCACCTGTACCATTTTTGGCAGATGCGTAGAGTTTGGCGGTTTGATTTGGTTTTAAAGTAACACTGCTTTTATCAAGTGAAAGTGTTGCTTGTTTTTGTTCTTCACCACCGTGTTGTTCTTCTTCACCACCGTGTTGTTCTTCTTCTTGTTTTTGTTGTTCTTCAGGTTCATTGTTCTTCTTTTTCCAGAACATTAAATCGCTAAATGAACAACCTGCTAAAAGAAGTCCTGCGATTGGGAATAAAACTAATGCTTTTCTTTGTTTCATATATATTTTCCTTTCTTAAAAAATTTTAATTATTAAACAAAATTTGCGGTTTTTCTTGAATATTTTTTCTGGTCGATGGTTTCCTCCTTATATCTTGTTTTGAATGTATATTTTCACGTACTTGATTAGATTTTTATTTCCATCAAGTGGCCTAACTTTGAAGTAAACACTTGTTATTGTGCCTGCTGGAAGAGCAGCACAAGTAAAGTTTGTGGTTGTGTAATCACCCTTAAGTTCAGGGGTGGACATTGTAATATATGTAGTTGTGTCAATTCTTTCAAATGCACAACGCTTATCTGTAACTTCATTTGGTAAAGGTTTTGCAGAAACATAGAATGAAACTTCTTCTGAGGTAACAATCTTGAATTTGTAATCAAGATCTTTTTCGTTTGCACCAATAGAAAGAGCTTCTAGTTTGCTATCAAAACTAAGTTGAATATCTTCAACGAAAACTTTTGGATTATAGACTCTAGCAGGTATTCCTAAAAATCCTACTACTGCAATAGCAAGAATGTAGATGATAGCAATAATAATTAATACAGGTTTTTTCATACTATCTCTCCATGAAATACGCTTTCATCTTTAATATATACAAAGTAAATGTTGATGCTAACATTACTGATGAAATAAGTAATAATCTAAGTGCTGCCTTAATAAATGTTGGTGATTTAATCTTAACTTGTTCATTAAAGAAGAAGAATACAAGAGCTGCTAAAACAAATGATAAGACGAAGGCAACAATAGTTGCAGTGTTCTCATTTGGATTCTTTGCGTCTTGTCCTTCAGTTTGGTAATTTTCGTTACGTGGTTTTGTAAAGTCTAATGTGGATGCATAGAAAATATGCGCATATTGGACAAACAAAATCGAAATACCAAGTAATACGACAGAAGCAAGATCAATCTTACCGAATTTTCCAACAATAAACATTGAAGCGAAAATTGATGGGACTGATAAGACTAAATTAAATAATAATTTAGAAATCATTGGAGTATAAGGTGCGATTGGTTTTGTTTTCTTAATATAACCAGCGTGACCTTCTCTAGAATATGCAGAAGCAATTGGAGTATTTGATGCAAGAAGAGGTAATAAGATTAAGAGGATGTTAAACATAATTGTTAACATATCGCCCTTCATGTTTGTGTTAATAGCATCAAAGATTCTACATAAAAGAAGAATAAGAACAGGAATCAAAACATAAGTGACAATGTAGGTACCAGAGATTTCAAGTGTTCTAAATGAAATCTTAAGTTCCTTAAAGGCAAATGTTGTGTGCTTATGGTGAACATGATTCTTGTTTTTAGAGTTCTCATTAACTTTTTCGTAGTCAACTGACTTTGTCATCATGTGTAAGAAAAGTAACTTAATAACAAAGAAGACGATTAAGAATAAGCCAATTGCGATAAGAAGTAATAATGCAAATCTTCCAAAGGAAACTGGTTGTAGCTTGTAACCTTTATAAGATCCTTTAACACCACAAACAATTGAGCAGAAGAAATCTGCCGGCACTGCATATTTCATAAAGTTATCTAAGAATCCATTAATTCCAGCCTTAATTGTGTTCCAAATTAGTCGTAACTCAATATCACCTGGAATGAGATTAATTAGCATAACTGCTAAGTAAATAATTCCAGCAAATAATGCACCTAAAACAATAAGTCTAATTACAGGCACAGACTTAACAAGTCTTAAGTATTGTAAGTAAAGTACTGAAAGTAAGGATGCAACTAAAACGATAATTGCACATAAAATAACAGCAGGAATGACAAACCAGAATGCTGAAATCATGCTGTATGGAGCAAGTGGGTTTTTCATGGCAGTAAACATAATTAATGCCATAGATGCTGGAATGTACATTCCAAGCATGTTCTTTAATTCCTTCAAGAATTCAATAGTAACTTTAGATAAGAATAAACTTCCACCAGATGATGGGAATGTAATAAGCACTTTATTGTCTTCCGCTACATAGTAGCTCTTCGTACAGCTTACCGTTGACGATAAGAGTTGTAAGATAGCCATAACACTAGTGAAGAAAACAAATAATTGATACATCGAATATGGTTGAATTAAGAAGAAGATGTTGTTTGCTAAGAAAATAATGACAAATGTCAACGCAAATACTGCAACAAACTTAACTATTGGTGAGACAATTCTAATAACAGTGTCTCTAGTTTGATTGGTTGATTTTTCACGGCCAAAAACTTCCTTATACTGAAGTGCAGTAAAGGCTCTATATTTGATTGCGGAATAGGCTAAATATTCTTTATTAAAGAATGCCTTAAAGTTTCTTCTGATTCTCTCGAAGAACTTTCCGTGTTTTCTTTCTGTTTTTGCCTCTTTGTTTTTCATTTTCTTAATTACGTTCTGTAACTGTGTCTCCAATCATATCGAGATAGTAGCGTTCAAGTGAACCTGCTTCTTTCTCGACGTCTGCTGTGTTTCTAACACACATAATGTGACCTTTTTTAATAATTGCGATTTTATCGCATAACTTTTCAACAACATCGATAATATGTGATGAGAAGAATACGATATTACCTTTCTTGGCGTGCTCAATCATACATTGCTTAACTTGGAAGATTGATTGAGGGTCAAGACCAGTAAGTGGTTCGTCTAAGATCCAAATCTTTGGATCATGGATTAACGCGGCCATAATAGTGATCTTTTGTTTCATACCGTGTGAGTATGTCTTAATCTTATTATCAATCGCGCCTTCGAGTTCGAAGAGTTTGACAAACTTATCAAGTCTTTCTTCACGGTCTTCTTTAGAAACCTTATAAATATCAGCGATATAGTTAAGGTATTCACGACCTGTTAACTTTTCATATAATGCGTAATGGTCTGGAACGAAACCAATTAATGACTTAGCTTCAATTGGTTGAGTCTCACAATCATAACCACATATTTCAATTCGACCAGATGTAATTGGTTGAATGCCGACTGTCGATTTAATAATTGTGGATTTACCTGCTCCGTTTGGACCAAGGAATCCGAAGATTTCTCCACCATGCACTTCTAAGTTTGCATGTTCAACTGCAAAGACTTTTCTACCGGCATATTTCTTGGAAAAATCAATTAATTTGTAGGAAATTCCTGCGTCTTTATCCATAGGCTCTTGTAAACTCCTTCCGTCCATTTTGGACTCTAATGCTAATCTATCAGCACGTATTGCTTTAAGTTTTAAGTGTAAATCGTAATGTTCTTCTGAAATCTTAAAGAATAAGACATATACGAACCACATACCAAATCCTAATAAGACATATGTGAAGTAGAACGGGATTTGGAATGCTGGATATATTACAGCTTCACGAGGTGCGTTCTTTAAATTGAAATGAATTTCAACAGCGAATATCTTCTTACCAAAGTCACCTAACTTATTTGGAAGGAAGTCACTATTCGCGAAGAAGAAGTTAGAACTTCCGACCGTATGGTATTTGACGTATGGGGCAACAAAGTTGAAACCGTCATATATTGATTTTGTTTCAAACACGTACCAGTTATATGCTCTAAATACTGTATTTAGGACGACACATAATAAGAAATAAACTGTGAACCAAATTGTTGAATAGAAATATTGTTTAAGTTTTGGTCTTTCGAATACTTTTACTGCAACAGCAAGAAGTGGCATCCAGAACGCAATAGCGTGGTCGTACCAATATCTCCAGATATCTGGATCCATAATGTTGACCATGTCACCAGTATTAGGCATTAAGATAGCGAACATCGCGCCAAAAACGTTAATAAAATAAGTAAAATAGAATAAACGTTTTGCTTTAAAGATAAAGCAGATTGGCATGATAAAGACAACTGTATTACACAAGTGTAATGGCCATCTCCATGGTTCTAAGAATGCATCATATTTAGTAAATGCAACGAATAAGATCATTACGCCAGTAGTTACATTTAATAAGAAGTATCTAATAAATGGTTTACTTTGATTTCTTAAGAAGAAGTAAAGTGGAAGAGGTGGGATTAAGATGAAGAAATAGATAAAGATTCTATGAGTCATGCTTAAGCCATAAGCGTTCCACAAGACTGGAGCTTGACCAAATATTGATTGTGGTAAGTATGTTGGAACAGCAAAAATTAGGAAAATTCCTGCAGAAAGTAGGCCTTTTAAGATTGTTGGGCGATAGAATTTGGTCTTTGCATTAACAAACCAGTTCATCGCGGTAAGACCTAAAAGCATACCCATTTCAACACCAAACATCTTGTAGGTAAAACCAACTATTTGAGAGCCAACCATCATTCCATACATCAATTTCATTCCAGCAAAGCTGAGAAGAATTAATGGAGTTGAAATATAAAGTGAAATGAATTTGGTAATCTTTGAGTCAAAGAATGGAGCAGTGACGATTGTTAAGAAAGCAACAATTTCAAACCAAATAAAGATATTTCCTAGTTGATTAAGAATTGGTTCTTCAAATGGACCTGCACCAGCTTGTCTAAAGTCAATAATTCTTTCAGATTCACCTAATAATTGGATTTCTCTGAAAGACATATATCTTGCAAAGAAAACAACTACAGCAATGATTGAAACAACCTTGAGGATTGTTAAGTAAGGAATAATCTTTCTTTCCTTTTCAACTTTCTCCTTCTTTTCAGGTTGTTTGCCCTTCTTAAAAATCTTATAAAATAATTTTTTAAAGAAATTACCAATAATCTTGCAAATCTTTAATAAGAAAGTTCTTAAACAAAAACCCTTCTTTTCTCCTAATCTATATAAGAATAAGAAAGCAAAGACGATAGCAAAGGAAATTCCAGCAATTAAATACAACATACTATGCTAAAACCTCCTTTCTTTTTAAAGAAGGAATAGAAAAGACTAGCTTTGAGCAAACTAGTCCTAATTCTACTAAAGTGATTACAGCAAAAACTGTAAAGAAAGCGTTATTAACTAAAATATTAGGTATTAACGCAAGATCAAAGACAATACTAACTAAAGTTACTGCCTTTTCTAATTTTGTAGCTGGTCTATTAAAGCTCTTAAATAAAAGAACTGTAAATACAAACTTGCATGCAATTAATAACACAAAGATTAGAAGCAAAATCAAAACTAAAACTCTAGAATTGAAGAATGCTTTGATATTTGTAAATGATTTAACGTTAACTTTGAATGTCGCTAAGATTTGTTGTCCATAGAAATAAACTGATAAGAACAAGAAGCTCATAACAGCGATGACACTTAGAAGTTTAATGAGGACTGAACGTGCCCCTTTAATTCTACGGTCAATTAATGTCAAGGTCATTGGCATTAGGACTAGAAGTGCAAAGAATACAAAGTATTGCATAGCGCAACAATGTTACAACTTTTAAATATTAAAAGCAAATTTTTTAGCCTTTTCAAAAGTCACAATTATCAATAAACTACTTATTTTTAATAAGTCTTTTATTCAAAATCTATGGGAATTCCTGATTATTTATAAGAAAAAAGGCCAAATAACCATTTTTGATTATTCGACCTTTTATTTTCTATTAACTTAAACGAGTAAATTAATTATTAATTGGATATGTTCCTAAGAAGAAACCAATATATTTTCCATCCTTAGCATAGCCTTTACTCATACCAGCATTTAAGTAGCCGCAAGCATATGGACTTGTAAATAATCCGCTTCCGCCTAATTGAGAACTGTAATCTTTAAAGACAGGGGCATATGTTGGTTGGAATGTTGATGGACTTACGTTAACCACATCATATACAGCAAGTGTATTCTCGCCACCGGCGAATAGATAGAACATTTGTGAACCATCTAAAATACCGAGTTGGTAAGCTTGTGCTTGGTTAATGATTCCAAAACCATCATCGCTACGAGCTACTCTATTCATATCAAGAGCTGCTGAAGCGGTTGGACCATTATTGACAGTAAATGAACCGTGTAAGTTATTCTCGTGGTTTCCGTCAAAGTTATTAGCATCAACGTCAAGAGCAATGAAGTTAACATATTTTGTGGATTCATCTTTTTTCCTTGAAATGGTTCTTCCACCCTCAACAGCACTTGCAACATTGTAATACCAACCTCCAGATCCAGAAAGTCCCGGAGTAACAAGATAGTTTTGAACAAGAGCTGTAGAACCGGTGTGACCTTCAAACCAAGGTTCTGTGCCCATTACTTCATTCATTAAGTAACAGTTTGTACAATCCATCGAACATTCATTGACGGTGTCATACCAATCTGTATTTTGATAAGGCTCATTAAGCATAACTAATGGACCACCAGATTTTGATAACCAAGAGTTAGTAACTGTGTTTCCGGCAACACCATGGACAAAGAACATATTTGAATATGAATCGTATGATGTAATTCTATCAGCGTTCATACAGGTGTTAGATGGTGATTGTACACCTTCATTTTCTTGAACCATAAATGAGATAAATGCACTACTTACGATTGAGTTCTGAATATTAAATTGCGCAGAATTCATCTTAAATGCCATAAATCCACCTTTATTAAGAGGATCTAATTCTTGTGTGCTTTCTCTAATAGCAAGACCACCATTTCCTTTTGCTGAGAAGTTTCTCATTTCAACGGTGTGCTTATGGTTCTTATCTGGATTTGGTGCACCAACATCAGAGTTATTAATTGAGAATAAAGATGCGTGTGAGCCATCACCTTGTAAACCTTTTGCAAGAGTATTCTTAACAGTGCGTTTATCTTGAATTAAATAAACAGGTTTTAGATGAGAGTAATCAATGTTAAAGAAGTTGCCCTCAAAACTAAAGTTTTCATTAAGAGTACTTCTACAGAATAACGTTGTGTAGTCTTTTGGAGAACCAACAAATGCAGCTTCTGCGTTTGCTCTTTGTTCTTCTGGTGTAGCACCATCAAAGTAGGTTTCTGCCCAAGTATTAAAGTCTTCATTTGGGAAGACCTTTTGCGCTGCAAGATCATCACTTGACTGTTTGAATGAACTTGGAATGATGTCTGCTGTAATTTCAATGTCTTTATGTAAAATAATTCCACCAAGAGCAGCCGTGGTTAAACCAGTAGCGGTCTTATAGTCATTCCATGCAGATTGAACATTATCAAATAAAGATAATTCTGCTAATGAATCAACGTTATAACCTTGAATTACTTTGAATTCAAATTGATAAATTTGAGGATTCTTAGAATAGTATTTTGTGTAATCAGGTTCTAATTCTAATCTAAATGTCTTTCCAATTGCAGCTGACTTGAATTGATAGTCAATGCCGTTTTCATTAATGGTGACATAATTACTCATTGTTTCAGAAACATTAGTTTCAGAAACATTTTCATCATTATCATCTGCAAGAAGGAATAATTTCTTTGATGTAGAGATGTTGTTGATTGTGGTTTGTACGCTTTGTCCTTTTAATTTAACGTTTGCAGATGGAGCAAAACGGAATAAACCTTGATCGCCAACTTTATAAACCATCTTATCTGCATCGGCAGCATCGTATTTATAGAAGTGGTCGCTTTGAGTTGAATCGTTGGCTAAACCTTCAACTTCTCTTAAGTTATTTTCAGATGTACGTAACTTATAATCTAAATAATCTGCAGGATCATTGAAATCAACGAATCTATCTAATGAAGTTGGATCAACAACATTAACTAAGATTTCGCTATAAATATCTGGTTGAGCTTTAGATCTTGCACGAATAACAATTGGTTCGTTGGTTTCGTATCTACCAAGAATATCTAAACTATGATCAGCGTTTTCGCTTGTAATAATCTTATCAGTTGTTGGAATAACCCATTCAATCAATTGGTTGGTTGCATTTGCAGGTTCAATTTCAGCACGAATTCTAACTGTTTGTGCTTGGCTTGCTTCAACGTTAACAGATGTTTTTTTGCCTGACTTACCTTCAACATAGATACCAACACCGGTTGCGTAAATTGTTGGGTCAGTAACTGTGACATTAATTGTTGCTGCAATTGCATTATTTTCGACAGATCTTGCAGTAACAGTGAATGATGTTAATTCTGGAGTTGCAACATTACCAAAAATTGTTAATTGTGAACCGGTTGTTGTTGAGAGTGTGATGTAAGATTCAGCACCTTCTTGTAATTCCCAAACAATGCCTTGATTGTCAGCATTATCTGGAATAATGGTTGCTTTAATGTTTTCAAAGCTTCCTAATGTGATATCAAGATTTGAAATAGCTGTATCGCCTTTTTCAATAATGATATTGCTAACGTAAACAGTTGAATCGCTTACTGTAACAAGACATGTGTCAGAATAAGAACCGTCGACTGATGTTGCAGTAATTGTTGCAGTACCAGTCTTAAGAGCATTCAACATAATTGAAGTTTCACCAACTGAGGAACCGATTGCAACAGTTGTTGGATCTGATGAAGTCCATTCAATAAGTTTGTTACCAGCATTGCTTGGTGAAACGGTTGCAGTTAATGTAGCACTTGAAGAATGTTTAAGATCAATTGCTAAGTTTTCTGGTAATGAAACTGATTCTACGTGAATTGAGTGGTCTCTAGTATCAACAACAGTAACAGAAATTGTTCTGCTAATTGATGGCTTTTCATCAGATGCGACTGTGACGATAACAGGATCAGTTGTTACTGCAAGAGCGACAATATTTCCTTGTGAATCAACAACAACTTTTGTTGAATCAGACGATGACCAATTAACTGCTTTATTAGTAGCATCGCTTGGTTCAATAGTAACGACTGGTTTGACGGTTGTTGTACCACCTAAGTCGAGTTCAACTTCGGTTGGAGTAACGCTAAGTCCTGTTACGTGAACAGTTGTATCTAAAATAGAAACATAAATTTCACAGGAATCTTTTATTTCTGGATTTTCTTCGGATGAAGCAGTAATTGTTGCAAAACCTTCATTGACTGCTACAACAGAACCTGTTGAGTCAACGAATGCAACATTTTTATTGCTTGATGTAAATGTGACGCCTTTATATGTTGCGTTTTCTGGAGCAATAGTTGCATTTAATTTGAGTGTTTCGCCAACATAAAGATATTCTAATTCACGGTCTAATGTTAAACCGGTAACATGTACAGTTTCATCTTTAACTGATACGCTAACTTCGCATTCATCAAATTTTGTTGGATCTTCTTGAGAAGCGACTTTAATTTTTGTAGTACCAGCACGTAAACCTGTTACTTTACCGGTTGCGGAAACTAAAGCAACTTCTTCATCTTCGGAAGTCCAAGTTAATAATTTGTTTGTAGCATTTTCTGGAGCAACTGTAGCTTGTAAATAAGCAGATTCAGTTACAAACAAATCTAATGTTTTTTTATCTAGTGTTACTGAATTAACAGCAACATTTGTCTCTTGTGGTGCTTCTTCCTGTTGTGGAGTAAAGTCCAAGTCTTTTGTGAAGAAGTCACAGCCGCTTAATGCAGTAAGCGATAAAGACGCAACAGCAATTAACAAACCTTTCTTTATTCTTTTCATAATTAATTTTCTCCTTAATTTTTTAAATAAACGACACAATTTATTTTTCCAATAACCACCATCCTTTTTTTAATTTTCGTATATATCCCAAGTAATGTTAATGTATATTTTAAGATTTGTGGTATCACTTGTCGACACTATCAAATCGAGGTGTCCAATTTCTTTAAATTGCTTAAATGTGATTTTACCATCTTTATTTACAGATGCTACCTTATCATTACCGATCATATAGTTTAATGTCAATACATCAGGTTGTTTTTGTTCACCGGTTTCAGCGTCGGTTTTATATGAAATCGGTTTACAAACAACATCCATCTCACCGCCTAAAACTTCATAAATATATTCAAACTCGAGAATGTTTAAATCATATTTGTAAACGATTGAAGAAGAATTATCTTCATCATCACTAATATGAGAGTTTTCAGCTTCTTTAATGGTATAAATAACTGCACCATTTACAACACATTTATACGGAATTTCCTGAGAAAAAACGATTTCGTCAGCAAAAATCGGAGGATTTCTAACTTCTGCTCTATAGCCTAAAAATGTGACAATAATAATTGATATTGCATATATAGCAGCACAAATAATAACTGCAGCTTTTCGCATTAGTCTCTCCCCCTCTCTCCACGTGATGTTCGATAGCCTTTAACTTTAAGTAAGGCAAGTAAGACCCTACAAATAAAGAAGAATGCACCAATTAAGAATAATTTCAAAAATACCGTGGTTGTACTTTCGTTTAATAATAAGAACGCTACGCCAGCGAATAAGAACGACATTAATAAAGCAATAATTCCAGATGTATTTTCGTTCGGATTAGAAATATTGCCTTCTCCAACCTCTTTATAAAGCTGATCTCTAGGATTCATGTAATCTAACTCTGCTGACCAAATCAAATGACCAGTGTAAAGCAACAAAACCGCTCCAAAGACGAGCCAAGGTTTATTAAATCTAATATCGCAATAATGAGCATAAACCAATGTTGTGCAAACTAACGAAATAGTCATCAAAACCCATCTCAAAACAAGTTTTGATGTAAGTGTTTTTGTATAATTTGAAGGTGACGCTTTTAACAAATAAGATGTTTCGCCTTCTCTAGAATAAACTGAAGCAAAGCCTATATTAGATATAAGCGGAATTAAAATGATAATAAGTAAATTAAACATAATGACTAACTTATCACCGATGTAAGAAGTGTTGATTGATTGGAATAACTTGTTCATTAATGCAACCGACAGAGGTCCTACCGCAAATAATGAATAGCCAGCAAGTAATGTTCCAGGGGTTCTGATTGAAATTAAGATGTCTTTCCACATCAGTGATAAGAATGCCGGTTTTTTCTTATTCTTAACAATTAAATAATTTGGATCGTAACACTTAATCGACTTCTTACCATTTGTTTTTACTAAGGTAAGTGATTTCATTCCATATTCTTTTCTTACAACAAAACCAAAGCTATATTGTGCAAGGAAATCACTTAATTTCACTATTACAAACTTCATTCTTGTATAAGATTGAATAAGTTTTAAGACTTGTTCGTTATCTCCGTCAAAAATTTTTTCATCTCTATCCATAAGACTTAAAGCGTTCTTAAAGCTTGCAATGAGCTTTTTCTTTTCTGAGTTTGTAATCTTTTTATCCTTAACAAGGTCTTTTGGGACAAAGGCCCATTCATCATATTCTTTCTCTGCAACTTCTTTTGTTTCAGAAAAATCGTGGAAAATCGCATGTTTATTGAACTCAAATGGTTTTGCAGCCATCTTGAAGAAAAGTGGTTTTGAGAACAAATATGCAAGTAAAAGAAGCGCTAAAATACTTCCCAAAATTATTCCAAAATATGGAAGTGTATGTGGAGTAAATACTTTCATTTTACCGACATTAATGGTGTCAAAAGTCGCGCCAACAGTCATGGAAGAAATCATAAATGTCGGCAAAATCCAGTGCTCAAACTTTTTAGCAAAGTTAAGTAACATTGGGTAATAATAATCAACCCATCTAACTAGGAAGTGTAAGTTTGATGGAATCTTATCAATAATGAAGAATAAGAATGCGGAAGCAAGAATTAGTAAAACTAAAACTACCATATCTTGAAGAAGCGGGTGCTTCCTTAAATACATTGAAATAAGCATCCAAGGAATGGAAATAATCGACGCAATCGCAACTGGAACTAAACAAATAAGAGCAAACATTGGTATTAACCATAAGAAATAACCAATGCGCATTCCATAAGCAATTCCATATGCTAAGAACATTGGAAGAATGAAACCGGCTTCTTTGATTAAAGAAATAATGTAGTAAACAATAAGTTTTGATAGATAAACAATATTTGCCTCAACTGGATAAGAGAGTAAAGTAAGGTTATCTTTACTAAAGTAAAGAGATTTAGTCAATGATGCAATGCATGTCAAGGTTGACAATATAATCATGGCAGTGAAGATTATATTAAAGATTGGGAATGGGAACGATCTAGCTTCGGAACCAAAAATGACAAGTCTATCTAGTAAGCTAAACACAATTGAAATTATTGCTGTTGCACCAACGAAAAGAATCACTTTTAGAAGTATCTTAGTAAGTGTTCCTTTCTTGTCTGCTTTAAACGAGAGATTAAGCTTATCTTTTAGTTGAATTATGACAAGAGTTCCAAGGCCTTTAAAGTGGTTGTAAAAACGAGTAGCCTTGAATTTATTGCCTACTTTATTGAAGAAATTGCTTATTTTTCCTAAGAATTTTTTCATTAATCCTCTAAATCCTCATTATCGTGAATTGTTGCAAGATAGAATGACTCAAGTCCTTCTGGATGTTCTTTTTCAACAGTCTTCATATCTGCTTGATAAACGAGCTTTCCTCTTTTAATAATTGCGATTTCTGTACATAGTTTTTCAACAACATCAATAATATGGCTTGAGAAGAAAACGATATTACCTTCTTGAGCGTGTTTTATCATACATTGCTTAACTTGGAAAATTGATTGTGGATCAAGACCAGTTAAAGGCTCATCTAAAATCCAAATTTTCGGGTTATGAACTAAAGCTGCCATAATCGCAACTTTTTGTTTCATACCATGTGAATAAGTTTCCATTCTGTTGTCGAATGCTTGATTTAATTCAAATAAATTAACGTAAGTGGTAATTCGCTCGTCTCTATCTTTTTTGGAAACACTATAAAGATCAGCAATATAGTTAATGTATTCACGACCTGTTAATTTTTCGTAAAGAGCATAGTGATCAGGAACATAACCAATAAGTCTCTTGGTTTTAACTGGTTGAGCTGCAACATCAAAGCCACAAACATAAATGTTACCATCAGTAATAGGTTGAATTCCAATTGCTGATTTAATGCATGTTGACTTACCAGCACCATTAGGACCTAAAAAGCCGAATATTTGTCCAGCATTTACTTTAAGAGAAACATGATCAGCAGACAAAACTGGTGAATTACCATAACGTTTACTAAAGTTTTCGAAAACTAAACTGATCTCGTCAGTATTAATGTTTTTCTCAATTTTAGCGTTTCTTTTAATTCTCATATCAAATTTCTCCTTTCTCACTACCTTCAACAATTGATGTAACTCATAATGCGAGTCCGCAATCCTGAAGAAGAGAGAATAAACGAACCACATCGCAAACCCAAATAATATGTAACCAGCCAGATACATTGACTGGAACAATGGTCGAATCGTGTAAGTGTAACCTTTGATTGTAAACTGATTGTTTTTGGCGTAAACATTTTCACCAAATTTGCCAAACTTATCTGCTATCTTATCTGAATAGATAAAGAAGAAGTCAACTTCATGGCCATGAGCATTATAATAAATGTTTAGGAAGAACATTAAGAAGAAGTATCCACAAAGACCTATTACTGAATAACCATATTGTTTAAGTTTTGGTCTTGGATATAACTTCAAAGCAACCATGATAAGCGGCATCCAAAATGCTTCCATGTGGTTGATAATAAATCTAATAACTTCAGGGGTAAAAATAGTGTCGTACTTTTCGTAGTTTGGCATTAAAGTCGCCATAATAGCCCCAAAAACGTTAATAAAGTAAGTGAAATAGAAAAGTCGCTTTGGCTTAAAAATCAAACATAACGGAAGAATAAAAACAGCGGTATTACATAAATGCCATGGATAAGTCCAAGGTTTGTCTATCTTGCTAAACTTATTCGCATATAAGAAACAGAACATGATTCCAAGCGAAATGAATGTTAACGCAAATTTAATCTTCTTTTCTGTAAGATTTCTTAATAAGAAATATATTAGTAATGGAACAATTATGAAACCAATGTAAATAACTATACGGTGAGTAACTGATAAGTCATATGGGTAGTAACCTTCTTTTCCTTTTCCAAAAAAGAACATCAAAATGTATGTTGGAATTGCAAATAAAGAACCAAATGTAGACAAGAGTCCTACATATGCATACTCTTTCTTATCAATTCGTACCTTGAAATCTTTAATAAAGAAGTAAATTGCTAAAGCAAATGTGGCTCCAATTTCTAATGGAAGCATGAATTCGACCCACTTCATCTCTTTAAATGTAGAATGACATGAACCAATCATGTTAATAAGCATTGGATCGATAAAGAATAACGTTACAAAAATAATTGGTAGTGAAATGAATTTCACAAACCATGTTGAAACTTTTTCTGTGCTAAAAGCACGCATAAATAAAAATAGATTCGCTGGCACAATTAACCAAATGCAAAGTTCACCCATTGCAGCATTAAATTTGCTTTGAGGAACGTTCATATACTGATAGTTTTGCCAAGTAGGAACTATTCTCTGAATATCGTCATAGCACATGAATCTTACAAAGAACAACGCAATGGCTAAACCAACTAAGACATAATTAATTGTGATTTTTTCTGCTAATACCCAGCCTTTTGTTCTAGTTTTCTTAACTTCTGGTTCTGGTTTTTTACTGATTTTCCTGCAAATTTTCTTAATTCCCTCAACAATCGGGAACATAAAGCGTGCTAAAAGAATGACAATTCCAAAGAAAACAAAAGTAGCTAAAGCGAGGAGATATTTAATCATTCAAAATACCTCCGCATAAAACTAAATTATTTATAGAAGAGCCTTTTGCAAATTTATTTGTAAAACTTGAATCTATGGCGTGCATAGTAAGTTAATCCTACTACTTTTAATAATTAAAAGCAAACTTGCTTTTTTTATTATTCCGTATAAATGAAAAAATCAATAAAAAAGGAAGGCTTAAGCCTTCCTGTAATGATTATTCAATAGCAAGTAAGTATTTGTATACTGCTTGACCACCGTCAATTGCACCGACTTCAAGGTAAGGATACTTTTGCTTAATGTTAGCAAGGTTCTTTGCCTTTTCTTCTTCGGTTGTGTCTTTACCATAAATAATGGTTAAGACTTGTTTGTTATCCATATCTGGAACTTTAGCGAGTAAATCAACAATGACTCTATTTTTAAATTTCGTTGATTTAACAAGCTTACCATCAAGGATTCCAATGTGGTCATTTTTCATTACTGAAACACCATTTAATCTTGTGGATCTATTAGCGACTGTAATTTCACCAGTAACAACGTTACGAATTGCTTCTAAGAATGAACCACAAATAATTGTGAGGTCATCACTTGAGAAGTCTAACATAGTTAGAGCACTATAACATTGTGGAATAGAAGTAGATTGAATGACCTTGATGTTTGCGCCTTTATAAAGTTGAGATGCTTGTTTAGCGGCCATAATGATGTTCTTGTTATTTGGGAAAACAATAATATTATCAGCATCCAATGATTTAAATGCTTTAATGAAATCTTCGGTTGAAGGGTTCATTGTTTGGTTTCCTGAGACAACTACATCAACACCGAGGGCTTTGAATTGTTCAACGATTCCTTGGCCTTGAGCGACTGCAACAATAGCATACTTTTTGTGCTCGCGTTTAGCTTGTGATTCACGCTCTTCTTCTGACATATTTTCGTTATGTTGAAGAGCCATGTTTTCACACTTAATTGTCAGGAATTCCCCAAATTTTCTCATTTTATGGAGGACAATTCCTGGTTCTTTTGTATGGACGTGAACCTTAACAACATCGTCGTCTTTTAAGGCAACAATTGAGTCACCTTGAATATCATCTTCATTAAGATCAGAAATGATTTGGTTAACGTCGAAATTATCAACATCAACCTTTGCAGATTGAAGTCTTAAAATGAATTCAGTACAGTAACCAAATTGAAGTGTGTCATCTCTTGAGAATGCGCTGAAATCAATTTCGGCTGGAGCTTCAGTTGATTTTTCTTCTTTGGTAAGTTCAGCTTCAATCTTTTCACCATCAAGGAATTTAACAAAGCCTTTGACGATATAGACATAACCAGCACCACCAGAGTCAATAACATTTGCCTCTTTAAGAACTGGTAAAATTTCTTTTGTTCTCTTGAGAGAAATTGCTGCTTGTTTAAGGTGGAGTTCAAAGAACTCATTAATTGTTGATTCTTTTGTAACCTTCTTTGCGGCAGCTTCGGTTGCTTCTCTAAAGACTGTAAGAATTGTACCTTCAACAGGTGTGACAACAGCACCGTAAGCTTGCTTAACACCAATCTTATATGCTGCTGCTAATTGAACTGCATCAACTTCTTTCTTACCTTCAAAACCTTTGCAGATTCCTCTAAAGATTTGAGATAGAATAACACCAGAGTTTCCTCTAGCAGACATAAGCATTCCTTTAGAAACAGTTTTACCAACTTCTCCTAAGTCTTTTGCATCAAAACCATTTAAGGCAGAAACACCACCTGAAATGGTTCTAAGCATGTTGGTGCCAGTATCTCCATCAGGAACTGGGAATACGTTAAGCGAGTCAACTTCTTCGTAGTTAGCTTTTAGGTTTAACGCGCCATTTGTGAGCAATTCTTTAAATTGCTCACCATTCAATTTCTTTAAAATCATTTTTATTCACCAATGCGGGTTTCTTCTTGTCCTTTGTAATAAACGCCAATGGTAGCTGGACCACATGATGCAGAAATGATAGGTCCAAGTTTTTGACAAACGACATCCTTAAAACCAATTCCTTTTAATTGTGAAACTAATAATTCTAAGTCTTCAGCTTTTGCATCAGCT
>JAEEGL010348411.1_pt1 | contig 19590 bp, 13 predicted proteins | sample 9134231 | NCBI WGS metagenome assembly JAEEGL01 (sample SAMN16246548, study PRJNA631951) | gut metagenome | biome: gut microbiome; feature: rumen; material: fiber-attached | host: Bos | place: Iran: Karaj | collected 2018-10 | reverse complement strand
GGACGAAGAAGTTCAGCAGGCAGAGCACTGGATGAACAACTATCCAAGAAAGATTCACTGCGGAATGACCCCCGCCATGATTTATAAAAAATGTTGCAATTTCTGACAGAAAAGTGGGGAATTATTATTTACAAGTTACACCTAATTTTTTTTACTTAGAGATGCTGAAATATATTGCACTAGTATATCCATTTTTTTATAATAAAGAGAACTTTTAAAAGAAAAATAATTTAGCATAAAAATATTTAGGGAGGCAAACTATGATAAAGGTTGCTACAATTGCAGGTTCAGATGCTTCTGGTGGAGCAGGTCTTGAGGCAGACTTAAAGACATTTGAAGAATATGGCCTTTATGGAATGACAGCGGTTACAGTTATTGCAACAATGGATCCTGCTGCCGGATGGTCGCACAGCGTTTTTGCCATTCCAAAAGAAGAACTGCGTAAACAGATGGAAACAATTTTTAACGGCGTAGGTGTTGATGCCTGTAAATCTGGAATGCTGGGAACGGAATACGCTGTAGATTTGGCTCGCGAGTATATAACAAAATACAAAATAGAAAACTATGTTTTAGATCCAGTTATGGCATGTAAAGGAGCAAACCAGCCGTTAAATCCTGAATTGAACAGGGCAATGGCAGAAAAGCTTGTTCCGCTGGCAAAGGTCGTAACTCCGAATCTGTTTGAGGCACAGCAGATTTCAGGTTTGAGTTCTGTCGCAACTTTGGAAGAAATGGAAGAAGCTGCAAAAATTATTGTAGACAAGGGTGCTAAATCAGTTTACATCAAAGGCGGTTCTAAACTTGCATCAAGTGCATCTTCAAAAAAAGCAGTTGACCTCTTTTATGACGGAGATAATTTCGGATACATTGACAGTCCGCTAATTGAAACAATCTGGACTCATGGTGCAGGCTGTACTACAGCGGCTGCAATTACAGCAGGACTTGCACGTGGATTAACTCCAAAAGATGCTGTAATTCTGGCAAAAAAATTCATTACGCAGAGTCTTTCTGCCAGCTGGCAGCTGAATCAATATGTAGGACCAGGAAATCCATCCAGCTACAGAAGCAAAAAAGGTTTATTCGAATAAGAATGTTTATACCTTGTAGCAGGCAAATGTCATTCTGTGTTATTATTGTCTGATGTCATTAATTGCTGTTGAAAATTTAACTTTTAAATATCCGCAGGCAGAAAAAAATGCACTGGACGGAGTAACGCTGGAAATAAACGAAGGCGATTATGTTGCTTTGCTTGGGGCAAATGGTTCCGGAAAATCAACTTTAGCCCGTGTAATAGCTGGTTTTCTGGAACCTGAATCTGGAAATGTAAAAACACAAATAAAGGCAGAGGAAAATTCTGCGGATATGGGGATTGTGTTTCAGTCCCCGCGTGATCAGGTTGTGGCGGGCATTGTTCGGCGTGATACTTCTTTTGGACCAGAAAATTATTCTGTTGAAAAACAGAAAATTCAGGACAGAGTTTTTCAAAGCTTAAATACTGTAAACCTTACAGAAAAAATCGATTCTTCTACATATACTCTATCTCTGGGGCAAACTCAAAAACTGGCTCTGGCTGGAATTCTGGCTTTGAATTCAAAAGTTCTGATTCTGGATGAAAGTCTGTCGATGATTGATCCTGCAACACGAAGTGAAATTCTGGATTATCTGGATGAATTAAATGCAAACGGCGTAACAATAATTCATGTTACTCATGATACCGATGAAGCCCGTCGTGCAAAAAAAATTATCGCTTTAGATCATGGAAAAATTTTTTTTACGGGAACACCGCAGGATATTTTAAAAGACCGGACTATTGAACTGAAAATTTTTGGTGAACCTTTAATGCGTGAAAAACCAGCTTCTTTCTATATAGAAGATTTTAAAGCGGCAAAAACAGTTTTAAAAGTTGAGAATCTCTTTTTCAGCTATAATGACAGAGCTTCGGTTTTGAACGGCATTTCTTTTGAATTAAAAAAAGGAACGCTTAATGCAATTGTCGGACCTTCCGGATGTGGAAAATCAACTTTGTTTGAAATAATATCCGGATTGCTTAAAGCCAAAACTGGAAAAGTCTATGCAGATGGAAAAATATCTTTTGCCTTACAGGATTCTGAAAGTGCACTGTTTCAGGAATTTGCCGGAGATGATGTAGCATATGGTCCAATCAATCAGGGAAAGAAAAATACTGAATTAAAGACAATCGTAAAAAATGCAATGAATTTAAGCGGGGTTCCGTTCAAAGAGTTTGCAGACAGAAGAATCCGGGAACTTTCTGGTGGTGAAAAACGAAAAGTATCGCTTGCCGGGGTAATTGCGTTAGACTCTGATATTATCATTTTTGATGAACCTACTTCTGCACTGGATCCCTCAAGTCAAACTTCAATTATGAAAACTCTGCGTAAATTATGCGATGAAGGCAAAACCGTTTTGTTTTCGACTCACAGGCTGGAAGAAGCCGCTTACGCAGACAGATGTATCAGTCTTGAAAACGGAAACATAAGTGCAGATACAGCTGTATCCGCAGAAAAAATACAAAATGATAACTGTGCTGAAATTTCTGTATGCGAGCAGATTAAACTTTTAGATTCATTGAGAAAAAATCCGGAAGGGCATTATACACAAAAAAATTCTCTGATACACAATATGAAAAGCTGGTTAAAGTATGTCGTTTTTCTTGTGATGTTTATTGCGCCGTTGTGTTTTTCTGATTTTAGAATTCTTGGAATATGCTGCGGGGCAACTTTCGTTTATTCTCTTCTTGCAAAATATCCGCCTGGAAAAATGCTGAAAAATATTCTGCGGATGATGCCCTGGATTTTATTATTTGTGGTTTTTCAGATAGTTTTTTTCAAAATACTTCCGGAGGACACAGTATATTTCAAATTTGGTTTTTTGAGTTTAACATCAACAAAACTGAGATTATCTGTTTTAACAGTTTTGCATCTTATACCTGCAATAATCAGCCTGTTTACTTTTTTATATTCAGCTGATGAAACAGATATTATTGATGGAATAAAACAGCTTCATCTGGGAAAATATTTTGCGATGCTTGTTGCAGTTATCTTTCGCTTTATTCCGCTTTTAAAACAGGAATCAGCCCTTATTGTGAAAGCTCAGGTTGTTCGCGGCGGCTTGAAAAAAAATTCAGGGCCGTTAAAAAGAATCCGGGCCATGCTTCCGGTTTTTGTACCTCTCGTTCTGCAGACATTAACACGTGCAGATAATATGGGTGACACACTGATTGCCCGCGGATTCAAATGATTTAGTTTAAGGGGAAAAAATGCCGTTTATAAAAAAATCTGAAACACCAGGAAAATATTGTTTTATTTTTCAAGACAAAAATATTTTTCTAAAAAAAGATTATTCCCTTCCAGATTTTGCTGATTTAAAAAATCTGGATTATTTTACAGATACAGAATTCAGTTATACCTGTGCAATGTTTCCGCCGGAAAAGCCAGTTCCAGAAAAATTTATTTCTATTCCGTTAAGACAGTATTTTTCCAGCTATGATGAAGAGAAGCTTTTTCTTTCTGCCAGGGCACATTCAATTTTGTTATGGAGAACGCACTATAATTATTGTCCGGTTTGCGGCGGTCTTTTAATTGATGATGAAAAGTTTTCTGCCAGAAAATGCAAAAAATGTGAAAAACTGATTTTTCCCCGTGTAGAACCATGTATAATCGTTCTGGTAAAAAAGGGAAAACAAATGCTGCTGGTAAAAAATGTAAATCCGAATGTAAAGTTTTATGCCTGTGTAGCTGGATTTATTGAAGCCGGAGAAAGTGCAGAACACGCTGTGGAACGTGAAGTTTTTGAAGAAACAGGAATCAAAGTTAAAAACATAAAATATAAAGGAAGTCAGGGGTGGCCTTTTCCTGATCAGCTGATGCTTGCCTTTACAGCAGATTATGCAGGCGGCGAAATTTCTCTGCAAAAAGAGGAATTGTGTGACGGCGGATGGTTTTCGCCGGAAGATACTGTAAGTACTCCGTTAGCAGGTTCCGTTGCATACAGATTAATCCATGACGTCTGGGATTAATCAAAGCGCTGTTAAGCGGGGTTCTCGGAGAAAAATGCATCAGTCTGCATTTGTACATTCATTACGGTTGAAGTTTCGGGGAACACAAATTTTAGAAGCAAGCAGTTTGTATGAGCCGGCATATTTTCCTGACCAGTCTTTTAATTTTGCAATTTCCTGTGCTGCAATTTTTGCAAAAGAATAGGCTCCGTCGGGTCTGAGGTGAGTGTTGTCTTCTTTACCGGCCAGATAAGCATCATACAAAAAAGCATCAAAATTCATGTAAAGAGTTTTTGATTTTTCAATCCCCAGCTGTTCAATGTATTTCCGCGTTAAAGTAGATAAGTCAATGACAGGAAATCCGTTTTTACTTGCAAACTCAATAATTGCTTCAGGATAGTTTCCGTGTGTTTCTACAGCTTTTTCCAATCCAGTCTTTTTATCATATTCAAATTTTCGTCTGGCAATTGGGGTAAAAAATACCGGAAATGCATTTGCTTTTATGGCACAGTCTGCGTATTGCTGCAAATAGTCCTGAAAATCTCCGAAGGGCTGAGTTCCCCGGTTTTCGTCCTGAATTTTTTCATCATTATGTCCGAATATTACGAACAGATAATCTCCGGAACTGATGCGGGAAGCTATGTAAGCAAGCCGGCCTTCATTAATGAAGCTTTTTGTTGATCTGCCGTTACGGGCACAATTTATGAACTGAACTGGCGGGTTTTCAAAATCAGGAAGAGAATCGCCGTCGTATTCAGCACTGTTAAAAAAAAGTGGCAGCATCTGGCCTATACCAGTCTGCGGATAGGTTGAACCGTCGTTGTATTGAATTGTTGAATCACCTGCTAAAAATATTCTCATAATAAAAAGTATAGCACAAAAAATAAAAATAATTTATATATGTAACACTTGCGGATTTTAAATGTTATATGATAAAATACTTTATATAACTGTGGAGGAATATATGAAGAAAATTCTGTTTGTTTCATTGCTCATAGCTTTAACTGTATGCGTTTTTGCTCAGGAAAGTACAAAAGCTCCTGATCCGTATGAATTTGTAAAATCGTCTGTAACAGCCGGCTATGCAAATATTGAGTTTGCTTTTAATGAACTTACGGGGCTTCTTCGTGTTACATATACTTTAAAAGATCATCCGTTTGATAGAGCTGATGCTCAAACTGCAATCAGAGATGCTGTGGATGATTTTTCTGTGGAACATGGATATATGCAGGCTCGTCTTTATCCGGATGAAGATGATGTATCCTTTTTTTCTACAAAAAATACATACCGATACAAACGTTTTTATATCCTGAAGGATAAAACAAGACTATAAGAATTTAATCTGGATTATCATTTTAGCAAAGTGGTGGTGTAGTTACAGGTTGCCTGGTTTATAAACCGGGCAGCCTTTTTTTTTGTCCTGAATATTTGAACGCAAATAATTCGATTTAAGTTATGCAGAATTATATCCGAAAAAAAAGCCCTGTTCCGCAGAAGTATTTTTGTAATTCACATTATACTTTGTTACGGCAGCAGGGCTTTTTATGCTTATGCTGTAGCCAGGCTTTTACAGAGAGGCTCCGGCATCTTTAGGTGCTTTTGAGTTTTTCTTAAATAAATCTTTCAGGTCAATAAAGCCTTTTTTATCACGACCAGGACGATTTGTAGGTAATGGATTAGCCTGATAGTTTGCTATCTGCTGTTCAATATCTTTTGTGAAAGCTGCTATGTCTGTGCTTTCAAAGATATCTTTTCCAATTATTACACCGTCACCATTCTTTGATTGTGCTCCGTTCCAGAAGTAATCATCTGAAGAAACCAGAGAAGGCTGTTCACTGAATTCATCCTGTGAGCCACCTTCCAGAGAAAGGGTATTTGTGGTCTGGAACATACGAGGTGTATCTTTGCCCTTTCCATAAAGGCTTACGTTTCTGTCAACATTGCCGTAAGTAGTACAGTTTATCAGAATAATTGCCGGATCAGAGTTACAGGTAATTCCATGTGTTCCGTTTGCAAAGGCAATACTGTTTTTGAGGGTATGGGTAACAGCAATACCGTCTCCACCGAGTTTGAAGCCGTTTCCGTCACCTTTACCTGTGGCATCGATTTTCATACCATTTTCAAAAGAAACAGAGTTTTCTATCAGGATAGGATCGATAGGACCTGTTTCAATCTTTGAGTAAAGGTCCCAGCCGTCGTCGATGTTTCGCCATGCCATACATCCGCGGAATACGTTTCTGGCACCACATGTAAGTTTTGCAGCAAAACCATCGGCGTTGTTTCCTGCCGGGTCTGCATTTCCGTAAGCACTGCAGTTTTCTACAAGGTTGTGAGTAGGCCACCATTCTTTTGTTTCAACAGACATACCTGCAATTTGAATACCTGTATCACCGTTCAGATAGGCATCAACATTTCGTACAATGTTATGATGTCCGCCAATCTGTAAACCTTTTACGTTTTCCGGGGAGTTGGTAATATCAAAGCCTTCAAGAGTCCAGTAATCACCGTAAAGCAGGAAGGCAAGCTTTTTAGATGTGCTGAAATCAATAATCGGACGGCATCCGTCATCAGCTTTAAGTACCTTGCGTTTTTTTGCTGTACCATCATTTCCACGAACAATGTTTACACCGGCATCAGTCGGGTTGTATGTACCGGCGAGCATGATTACTGGCTGACCAGGAAGTGAGTAGTTGATTGCAGTGGTTAAATCGAGCGGGCTGTCTTTTGTTCCCTTGTTAAGTGGATTTCCGAATGGTGAAACATAGAGTTTTTTGCCGGCGTAGCTCATGCATGTTACTGAATGAGTAATGCTTAACGGCTTATAGGTTTCAACATACTGCTTAAGTTCTTTGTCATACTGAGCCATACGCATTTTTTCGCCTGGACGATAGTTTTCATCCGGTTTAAATGTAATGATAAAGTCATTGATGCCCTTTACAAGTTTAACTTTTACCGGGCAATATTTTGTAGCTTTTGCAGTAAGGTTTTTAGCAAGAATATTGCCGTCAGAATCTGCAACCTGGACTGTACCGTCACAGTTTGGACAAACATTCAATACATAATTATTAAGACCGGTTGCTATCGGAGAGTCAACTTTTACAGTTGTGTTAATAAGTTTAGGAGGTTCTTCCTGACGTGGCGGATCTGTTTTTGGATCTGTAATTTTGATGGAAATATCGCTGAAGGTTGCATTACAGCCACGTGCTACAGCAAAACCTACATAAACATGTTCCGGGTCGAGCTGAAGCAGTTTTTCCGGTCCCCACATTGTGAATTCTGTCAAGGTTTCTTCTGTAATTTCATCATCTTTGAGAATTCGGTAACAGGTATAACCTGAGTTGTCTTTCTTGAGTCTGATTTTGTAAACATCTCCGGCTTTTACAAGGTCTGAGCCATCATAGCTGAAAGCATGAACTTCGCTGTGACCGCTTTCTGCAATACCTGCATCGCCTTTTTTGATTGCTTCCGGTGTAACCCCCTGTGTAAAGCGGACACCCAGAGTATCTTTTGAGGTTTTTTTGGTATCGCCAAAGCGTTCTTCCATTTTGGTTGCAAGAATAGCTACAGAGTTTGTGTAATGGTTTACACTGAAAACACCGTGTTTTCCCAGGTGGTCATAGCAGACAATTCCAAAGCCTTCCTGTCCGTCTGCAGAAGGATTAATGTAATCTACAGTTACTGTACAGGTAATATCAAAGTTTTCTTTTGCAGCATCAACTTCTGTGTAATAAAAAGATACACCATCATGATATGCTGTAAATTTACCGCCCTTTGCAATAATGGCAGAACTTTCCGGATCATATGTACAGGATGAAAGCTTGAATTTGAGGTTATCGGCATCAATCATTTCCATTGTATTCAGGACTTCCTTTGTAGACTGTCCGAACCAGGTATGCTTCCATTCGCGTTCTTTTCCGGCTATTACTGTTTTTGTTATTGCCTTGCTTTTTGCCTTTTCACTTCCGCGGACGGCAGAAACAGTTACAGTACATTTTTCACCTACAGTTAAACCGTCAATGATGGTTTTTGCACTGCGACCGGCATCAATTGTTGCAGTTTTGCTACCGTTTTTGTAAGTAACTTCATATTTGCCGGCTTCATTTACGTAATTCCAGGTAACGCGCATTGAGCCATTTCCCAGATTCAAAAGTTCACAGCTTGGAGCTGCAAGAGGAAACAGGAAATTGAAAGTTTGCGAAACTGGACCTTTTACAGCTTTTTCGCCGGTTCTTGAGCCTGAAATGCGGGCTGTATATTTTCCTGATACTGCAGGGGCATATTCTACTTCTTTGATTGAGCTTTTTGAACGTCCTTTTGTGAGTGTTTCAAGGACACCTCCGGCAGAATCAAGAATTTCGATTTTTGCTCTGTCTTTTGAAGTTGGAGTTGCATAATCAAATTTGATTATTACATTGTGTGGATTTTCAGGAGAAACATTAATCGAAAGAATTTTCGGTTCTGCAATTGAAGAAAAATCCTGTGCACTTACAAAAGAAAAACAAAAAAGAAATACTATTAAAACTGATAAAAAAATCTTTTTCATAAAGCCTTCCTTAGTGTTTTAGTTTTGGTTTTCATCAGTATTAGAAATACTTTTGTTTAGAAATACCATTATAAAAAAAACAGGCTTATCAGGGTAAAGTTACTAAGATAGCCTGTTTTTACATTTTCGATAATAAATGTGAAAATCTTTTTCTCTGTAACTAGCGGAGAAGAATTTCGTATACGTAGATACCGCTTTTCTTTGAAGCTACGTAATATTCACCGGCATCCGGAATATCAACAACGCCGATTGCTACACTTTTGCGGTCGTAAATTGGAGCAATTACCTGTCCAACAGGAACGATACCGTCTTCTGTTTTCTGAGAAACTAAAAGTGTACGGGCTTCTGTTTTTGATGATGACATAAGATAGATGTATGCTTTTCCTGGTTTGTCAGCTGTAAAATAAACAGAACGGAAATCTGCATTTCCTGATCCACCAAGAGAAATACGTTTGTCAAAAACCTGACCGTCTGCAGCTGTTAAAACTTCTGAACCCTGTGCCTGAATTACAACGTTCTTTTCTGCATTGGCTGTTATATAGAAGCCGTCATCAAGGTCTTTTCTGTCCATTAATGTCCATGTTTTAAGGTCATTTGCACTAAGAAATTTTTCATCTCCAGAGTAATCGCTGGCTGGAATTGCAGCAGGATCCTGAACAAATGCAGGTGCTTCAACAGCAGCGGCAGCTGGAGCAGCTGGTGCAGGAGCGGCGGCTGGGGCTGCAGGAGCGGCAGGTTTTTCTGCTGGTTTACTTCCACAAGCAACACAAAGAATTGCCATGAGTGCAATGAATACAACTAAAATTTTTTTCATAAAAATATCCTCCAGTATCATTATTCTATTTATGAAAATACAAAATTTATTTTACAATAATATTTCAATAATTTAAAGGCTTTTTTTTTGATTTTTCCGAAGTCTGATGATAAAATATTAAAATATGAGCATAGGAAAACCAAAATATATTATTGCACTGGATCAGGGAACAACCTCTTCACGGGCTGTTGTTTATAACAAAAGGGCAGAACCGCTTTTTGCACAAAATGTGGAATATCCGCAGATTTATCCGAAGCCGGGCTGGGTGGAACATAATCCGATGGATATTTACAATTCGCAGATTCAGGCTCTAAAAGCTGTGATTGAACATGAGAAAATAAAGAGTGGTGAAATAGCGGCTCTTGGAATAACGAATCAGCGGGAAACTGTAATTGTCTGGGACAAAAAAACAGGAAAGCCGGTTTATAATGCAATAGTCTGGCAATGCCGCAGAACTGCAGAATTATGTGAAAAGCTTATTAAAAAAGGATATAGCGAACGGATTCAGGAAAAAACTGGACTTTTAATAGATGCTTATTTTTCCGGGACAAAAATCAAGTGGATTCTGGATTTGAATCCGGAGATAAAAAAACGTGCAAAAGCCGGTGAACTTCTGGCAGGAACTGTTGATACCTGGCTTATCTGGAACCTATCCGGCGGAAAAGTTCATGTTACGGACAGAACAAATGCCAGCAGGACGATGCTGTATAATATTCATACCTTGCAGTGGGATGATGAGCTTTTAAAAATGCTTGATATTCCAAAGTGTATGCTTCCGGAAGTAAAAGATTCAAGCTGTATTTACGGCATGACAGATTCAGAGATTTTAGGATACCCGGTTCCAATAGCTTCGGCAATCGGAGATCAGCAGGCAGCACTTTTCGGTCAGGGCTGTTTTAAAAAAGGGGAAGCAAAAAATACTTACGGTACAGGCTGCTTTATGCTGATGAATACTGGAAGTAAACCTGTGGCATCAAAGAACCGGCTTTTAACAACAATAGCCTTAAGTCTTTCTGGAAAAATTACCTATGCTCTGGAAGGCAGTGTTTTTATGGGCGGTGCAACAATTCAGTGGCTGCGTGACGGATTAAAGCTTATAAAAACAGCTCATGAATGTGATGTACTGGCAGAAAGTGTTCCCGATTCTGGCGGAGTTTTTCTTGTGCCGGCATTTACGGGACTTGCTGCCCCGTACTGGGATATGTATGCACGCGGAACGATTCTTGGTTTAACACGGGGAACAACAAAGGCTCACATTTGCCGGGCAGCTTTGGAAGGAATAGCATTACAGGTGCATGATGTAATCCGGTGTATGGAAAATGATGCACACTGTAAAGTGAAAAACCTGAAAGTTGATGGTGGAGCAAGCGTAAGTGATATAATGATGCAGTTTCAGTCGGATATTTTAGGCCTGGATGTGGTGCGTCCGAAAAATGTAGAAACAACGGCATTAGGGGCAGCATTTCTTGCAGGACTGGCAGCTGGTTTTTGGGAAAGTACAGATGAGCTTCTGGAAAACTGGAAAACCGATAAAGTTTTTTCAAATACTATGGATATAAAAAAGCGAAAGAGTATAGAGACAAAATGGAAGGCTGCTGTTGAACGTTCTGAAAAATGGACATCAGTTTAAAAAATCTGTATGGCTATTGAAGACTTAAAAAAACTTGCTATATAATTATAGAAGAGAGTTATTATTTGTAGAGGAGTATAGAAAAATGGCTCAGGCAATGAATAAGAATGTAAAAACAATTGTGGTTATTGGAGCACTTAGTGCCCTCATTATAGTTTTAGGTTTGACAAACCTTGGGTTTATTCCGTGGTTTTCAGGTGCAGCAATTACAATACTTCATATTCCGGTAATTATTGCAGCTGTTCTGGAAGGGCTTATTCCGGGAATTATTGTTGGTGCTGTTTTTGGTATCTTCAGCCTGATACGTGCAATTACTTCACCTGTGGGTGCTCTGGATCCATTTTTCAAAAATCCTCTTGTTTCTGTTGTTCCAAGAATTCTGTTTGCAGTTGTTGCCTATTTCCTTTTTACAGGTCTTTTAAAACTTCTTGGTAAAAAGCGAACTACAAATCGTGTTATTGCTGCAGGAGTCTCTGCTTTTCTTTCAACTCTGGCACATACATTTTTTGTTATTTCAGCACTTTATCTTATAGACCGTACAGAAATAACAAAACTTTTCAATGGAAACGGCTGTTTTGTGACTCTTGGTGCTCTTATGCCTCAGGCAATTCTTGAGGCAGTTGCCGCATTAATTTTTACAGTTGCAGTGGTTCTGGTAATTTATGGTTCTGCCAATAAAAAATCATCAATCAATTCTTCTCCTGATGAAGAATCAGAAGAAAAAAAAGAATAGGTGAAAAATATTAATCGATGAAAATCATTATTATCGGTGCTGGTTTTACAGGCACACAACTTGCAAAACGCTTAATTGCAGAAAAAAATGATGTTATTCTTATCGACAGCAATGAAGAGACTGTACGGCATGCTTCAAACCGGCTGGACTGTCTTGTAGTTCAGGCAAACGGAAATAGTCTTGAAACACTGGAAGAAGCAGGTATTGAAAAAGCTGATGCATTGATTGCGCTTACAGAATCTGATGAACTTAACATGATAACCTGTTCCATGGTTGATACAGTATATCCGAATGTTATGAAAATAGCCCGGGTGCGCAATTACGACTATTATTCGGATGCTCAGAAAACTTATATAAGCAATGGAAAACATAGACCTTTGTACGGAATCGATTACATGGTTCATCCAGATGTTGAAGCTGCAGAAGCAATTGTAACTGCAGTTGAACATGGGGCAGTAACTGATGTAATTGATTTTGATAATTCTCCGTATGAATTAACCTGCATCACTATTGAAAACGGCAGTCGACTTGCCGGGGTTGTGGTTCAAAATATCAGGCAGATGACACAAAGCCATTTTGTTCTTGCTTATGTTGAACAGAATACGGTAGCAACTCTGCCTGTAGGTTCTACCGTGTTACGTGCAGGAGATCGTCTGGGAATAGTTACAACGCCAGAGGCACTGCCAGAGTTTCTGGAACTGTGTGGTTCAAAAGTGCGGAAACTTAATAAGATTATTCTGGTAGGGGCCGGCAGGATAGGAACGATTGTTGCAGAAAGACTAATCACGCATAAAAAACAGAATTTTCTGGAAAAATTCATCGGTATAAGACAAAAGGCTGCCCAGCAGTTTGTTATTGTCGAAACTGATGAAAAAAAAGCAAAGATTGCGTCAGAAAAATTTCCGGATGCAACTGTTTATAATGTAGACATCACGGAAGAAGGTTTTCTGGAAGAAGAAAACCTTCAGTCTTTTGATCTGGCAATTACGGCAACTCACAATCATGATCAGAATTTGATTACTGCTGCATATCTGAAGTCCATGGGCATTGAGCGGACAGTCTGTCTTGTGGCAAATGAAAGTTATTCTGTTATTGGACGACAGCTAGAAATTGATGTCTCAGTCCCAATCAAAGATACAATAATTGATACAATTATGACACATCTGCGCGGTAAGGATGTCAGGTCAATACATAATGTTTCTGACGGGGATCTGGAAATTGCAGAAGTAGAAATTACAGAAGATGCTCCTGTTGCAGGAAAAGCTTTGAAAGATGTTGCTGTTCCAGGAAAGTTTCTGATTCTTCTGGTAAAAGAGTCTTCTGCAGCAGAGTACACAGTGCCAAACGGAAACACAGTTTTAAATCCGCATGATCACGTTGTTTTAATTTCGGTACAAACCGAAAGTATTAGAATTCTGGAAATGTTTGGAGTTAATGCGTGAAATTTATTTCCTATATAAGACTCTTATCAATAATTCTTGCAATCATTGCAATTACAATGCTTTTTCCTTTTGGCGTAGCACTGTATTTTCATGAAACACTTTCGGTGCCGGCTTTTTTATGGCCGATTGCAGTATGTGTTATTTTTGCACTGATAATGACTCTTGTCGACCGCAAGAACAAAATCAGGTTAACAACGCGCGGGGCATTCGGCTTTGTTGCTGCAAGCTGGGGTTTTGCCTGTGTGCTGGGAACTGTGCCATATTTGCTTACCGGAACAATCGGTAGCTTTACGGATGCTTTTTTTGAAAGCTGCTCTGGTTTTTCTACAACAGGTTTTACAATTTTTGCTGATGTTGAGTCCCTGCCGAATTCCATAAATGTCTGGCGGGCCCAGACACACTGGCTTGGTGGCATGGGAATTATTGCCCTTACCGTAGCACTGATGCCGCTTTTAGGAGTCGGTGGTTTTCAGCTTATCAAGGCAGAAACAACAGGTCCAGAAAAAGGAAAGATAACACCAAAGATTACAGAAACTTCCAAAATTCTCTGGTTTATGTATGTGGGTCTGACAGTTTTACAGGCAATACTGCTTATGGTTATAAGTAAGCTGGGATTTATTGATGCGGTGTGTCATGCTTTTGCTACACTGGCAACCGGTGGTTTTTCAACAAAAAATGAAAGTATAGCAGGTTTTCATTCTGCCTCTGTTGAGTGGATTTGCATAGTATTTATGTTTCTGGCAGGTGTAAACTTTAGTCTTTATTACAAAATCTTTACAGGTAAAATTAAAGAGATTTGGGAAAACTCTGAGTTTAAGGTTTATTGTGCTATTGTAGTGCTTTCGGCTGTTGTGGTAGTTGCCTTTGTACTTGGCTATTACAACAATTTTGGGGATTCTGTTCGCAATGCATTGTTTCATGTGCTTTCAACTTTGACTACAACGGGTTTTACTGCGAGCTTTTATCCTGACTGGGCTCCGGTTGCTCAGCTTGTTCTGTTTACAATGTTTTTTATAGGCGGCTGTTCTGGTTCTACAGGCGGTGGCTTTAAGGTTGTACGCTGGATAATTTTAAACCGGCAGATGAAAACCGAAATAAAACAGATGCTTCACCCCCACGGAATTTTTACATTGCAGCTTAACGGAGAAGTTTGCCGGAAAGAAATTACACTAAATGTTGCAGGCTTTTTGTTTCTGTATTTTCTGCTTACGCTGATAACTTCTGTTGTAGCTTCTCTTGCCGGCTCTGACCTTTTTTCTTCACTTACTACAGGACTAACAATTGTCGGTAACGTAGGCTGTGGCTTTGGAAACATTTTGCCTGGAAGCAATTTCAGTTTTTTTCCGGCTTTTGCAAAATGGTGGTTTAGTTTTGCCATGCTTGCAGGACGTCTGGAACTTTACACAATGATTATTTTCTTTTGTCCGTCATTCTGGAAAAAATAGCTATGGATATTTTTTTGCTAGTTTTAGGTGCAGTTTTATTGCTGCTGGGGTTTGCAGGAACAATCGTTCCAGTTTTGCCCGGAGCCCCTTTGGCCTGGCTTGGACTTTTTGCAGCCTTTTTTTCGAAGTATTGCGACATAAGTGTTACAGCTCTGGTTATTACGGCAATTCTTGCGATTCTTGTTTCTGTTCTTGATAATGTTTTTCCTGTGGTTTTTACAAAAAAATCTGGTGGAAGCAGGGCAGGAACCTGGGGTGCAACTCTTGGATTGATTGCAGGCCTTTTTACAGGACCAGCAGGGATTCTTTTAGGGCCGTTTTTAGGTGCTCTTTGTGGTGAATTAATCCACAATTTTAATGACAAAAAACAGGCTTTGAATGCGGCAGTCGGAGCCTTTAAGGGCTTTCTGGCAGGAACCGGCATAAAAATGATTTGCTGTGCTGTCTGCATCTGGATTTACATAAAGTCGTTTTAGAAAAAAAGGGTTATCTGATAAAACGACAGCCCTTCTTGTAGATTTATTATAAATATCTGTCCATGTCCACAAATTTTGTTTTTTCACTTAAAAAGATTTTTTAAATTCCGATAAATGAATTATGAAACAATCGGAAAAATCAGTTTTTATTGGCGGAAGTATCTTTTTTATTCTGGCTGCCATATTTACAATAACAATAATGGTTCAGTTTTTTAATTTTGGACCGGCTACACCTGGATATAATACTTTTTTCTATACATTAGGTTCAGCTCTTGTTCAGGCTTATGGATGGGCTTCGTGGCTTATTCCGTTGTATCTGATAGTTGCAGCGGTTATTCTGCTTTTACCGAACTGTAATTTAAGAAAGGCTGTTTATCTGGCTTTTACAATTATTCCGTTTTATACAATTGTTGCAGCAAACAGAATTGCACTCAGAATTATTTCAGGGGAAGAGGATTCGCTTCTTCTTGTTAAGGCGGTTGCTGTCGGCATTGTAACTGTAATTATCATAGCAATAGAATATCTGGCAATGGGATTGGCTTTTGATGCAGTAATGACAATAAAATCAGATGAAAAAACAGAAGAAAATAATGAGTCTGGAATAGAATTTGAAGGAATTGCATCAGGTACAGAATTTGAAAAAAATACAAAACCTCTTGAAAAGAAGCTTTCAAAATCAGAGAAAAAACCTGTAAAATTTGATGAAGATGGTTTTGCCGTAACGGAAAATCTTTCAAAAAATCCTTTGGAAGTTCTTGAAGAAGTTTCGTTTGAAAGTCAGGAAAAAACTGCAGAGGCTGCTGAAATTGAGACACTTGATGAAAGTGCAGCACCTGAGACGGTTGAAGAAGTAGAAACAAAAGATGAAGTGGAAGAATCAGCAGAGAATGAAGTAAAAGAACTTGAACCAGTTAGTCAGGATACAGGCTTTTTAGCTTCAATTTCCGAAGGTCCAAAAGAAGACTCTGCACATCTTGAGCCGGTATCTGAAGATTTTTTTGATATGATTGCTGAAAATGATGAAGCAGAAAATGATCGTATGGATTTGGATATTGGGGAATTAGAAAATGCTGATGTTTTAGATGAATTAGAAGATCCTGAAGAACTTGACAGCGTTGAAGAGGAAGAAGAACTGGCTTTTCAAGAAAAAAACAACAAAGCAGATTTAGTAGAAAATGCAGTTTCGGAGATGGAAAAAATATCAGAAAAGTCAAAAGACGAAGAACTAGAAACATCTTTGAATGCAGAAACAGACGAAGCGGAAGAAATGTCTGCAGTTGAAGAAGCAATCGGGGATATTGATTTAGAAAGCGAGTTTAATGAAAACACTGCTGAAGATAAGTTACAGGAAGATGAAATAAGTTTTGAAATAAATGAAGAAACAGAAAGCAAAAACGGGCAGGAAGCCGATGAGCCGATTCTGTTTAACTTTACTCCACCACCAGTTGATATTCTCGGCGAAGAACGTAATGAAGACGATGCAGAATTTGATTCTCTGAATTCCTCTTCAGATGAGCTGGACGTAGATTTTGATGAATTATACAGCTCAGAAGAAGCCGATTTTATAGAAAATCCATTTGAACCCGGTAAGGTGAAACGAACAGATGAAAAAGCAGATGTAAAAGTTGAAGAAGAGAAGCCGAAGAAAAAACTTTATGGCCAGCCTTATGCGGTTCCAACAGATTTACTTCAGGTTTACTCTGACGGAGAATACTGGATTATTGATGAAGGCACAAAAGAAGCTGCTGCACAGTTAAAGCAGACTCTTAACGAATTCAATATCGAAGCAGAAGTTACAGGCATTCGAAAAGGTCCTGTAGTAACAATGTTTGAAGTACTCCCAGCTCCAGGGGTAAATCTGAATAAAATCCGAAATCTGCAGGATAATATTGCCCTTCGTCTGGCGGCTACCTCTGTTCGTATTGTAGCCCCAATTCCAGGAAAAAGTGCGGTCGGTATTGAAGTACCAAACAAGGATCGTTCTATTGTAAGCTTTAAGGAAATAATCGAAAAAGATACAGCAGATTGGACAAAGATGGCAATTCCCGTAGTTTTGGGAAAAGACATTTCTGGTGAAGCACAGTTATTTGATCTGGCAAAGACTCCACACCTTTTGATTGCGGGTTCTACAGGTTCAGGAAAGTCTGTTTGTGTAAACTCTCTGATTTTGTCTATTCTGTATAAGCGTTCACCTCAAGAAGTAAAAATGATTCTTATAGATCCAAAGGTGGTAGAACTTAAACTCTACAATGATATTCCGCATCTTTTAACACCAGTTATAACCGAAGCAAAAAAAGCTTTTCAGTCTTTGCAGTATTGTCTTTGCGAAATGGAACGGCGCTATGCACTGCTTGATGGAATGGGTGTGCGTGATATTACAAATTACAACAAGCGCATTGTAGAGAGACATATTGCAACCGAAAAGCTTCCGTATATCGTGGTAATAATTGATGAGTTTGCAGACCTCATGGCAACAACAGGAAAAGAACTGGAATCGACACTTGCACGACTTGCTGCAATGAGCCGTGCAGTAGGTATTCATCTTGTCCTTGCAACACAGAGACCTTCCATCGATGTTATCACCGGTTTGATTAAAGCAAATATTCCGACACGAATTGCCTTTATGGTTGCCTCAAAAACAGACAGCCGAATCATTATAGATCAGGTAGGTGCAGAAAAACTTCTGGGCCGCGGTGATATGCTTTACGCTTCTGCCGTAGATCCTTTCCCGGTTCGTATACAGGGAACTTTTGTCAGTGATAACGAAGTAGAAAATGTTGTTAATTATGTAAAGCAGTTTGGAGAGCCTGACTACATTGATGATGAAATCTTCGTAGATGATGAAGATGATGAAGAAGGAATGGCAACGCTTTTCAGCGACGGTGAAGATCCTTTGTACGAAAAGGCACTGGATGTTGTTATGCAGGCAGGAAAAGCAAGTGCATCATACATACAAAGGCGGCTTAAAATCGGATATAACAGGGCTGCCCGCCTTGTAGAAGAAATGGAAGCCCGGGGAATCGTAGGACCTGCAAACGGAAGCAAGCCCCGCGAAATTCTGCATGTGGTTTAAAGCTTGTCGATTAACATACTGCATTTTCCAGAAGGAATCGGCAGTGTCTTTTTCTTTTGTCCCAGAATATTGATGGTAAAGTAGTAAAGTTTTTCGCTTTCCATCTGAATTTCCCATCCCCGATTACTTTTGTTGGAAAGAATTGTAATAAGGTTTCGCTTTAATGACAGATTTTCGATTCCCATAATTTCAAGATTCGGTATTATCCAGTCAACTGTTTTTCGTGGCAGACTGATGGAAAGCCCGATAATGTTTTCTATCATTATGGCAATTGTAGAAAGTCCTGCATAAACTACACAATGTTTTCGCGGGAAATTCGGGTCTTTGGACATAACGGCAGGTCCTTCCTTTCCGGGAAGATAGGCTTCAAATAAATCCCCTTTTATGCCTTCTTTTCCAGGAAACATTCCGTCAAGCATGTAATATAAATGCCGGATTGCACATTCGCGGGCTAAATCCCATCTCTGATATTTTTCCAGCCCTTTTATAACCATAAAGTTAAACGGCGGATAAACACTGCCCCTAAAACCTTCACCATTAACGCTGAAATTTTTATCATCGGCAGAAAGCGTAGGAAACGGATGTTCGGTACCAAAGGTAACAGGATTGCTTAAATGAGAAATAAGCTGGTCAGCCTTATCTTCGTTTGGAATTTCTGCCAGAAGCGGCCAGAAACCTGCAATTGTTTTTTGTGGCAGCTGGTTGCCTTTTGCATCAAGGTCGTGATAAAAACCAGTTTCGCTGTTCCACATCAGAGAATTGATACGGGTTTTAAGTGAAAAATACATCCGTTTATACTGGAAGCTTAAATCTTTATCGTTAAGAATATCGCCGAGAGCTGACATATAAAGAACATGAACTGCAAGTGCAGAATTGAAATCTATAGAATAAACGGTTTTATTTCGGGGTGCATTAAACATAGTACTACATCCAGGCGGAACATTATAAAGTCCGTTTTCCTGTTTGTAGTTTTTTTCGAGCCAGTCTGTATATTTTTGCAAAACAGGCATTACTTCTTTTACACGTCTTTTATTTGCGGATTTATGATACAGATTGTATTCTGCCCATGCAAACAATGGTAAACCAACTCCACCAGGATTATCTTCGGTGTATACTGGTTTTCCTTTTTTAAGTTCATATTTCCAGCGGATAGCACCGCTTGCTTCCTGTTTAGAATAAAAATAGTCCAGATTCTGGTTTGCCGGATAATTTCTGTTTGAATAAACTAAGAAAAAAGAAGCAAAAACTGATTCAAACTGGTCGATTACAAGGGTTTTACCCTGAGGATAAAGCATAAGACCTTCCGGATTGTTTTCGCCAGTTTTAGGGTCGAGCCAGAAGTCTGAAAGCCATGTCCATGTTTTGTCGTAAATATCTACAAAATCCTGATCATAAAAGTGGATTTTGGGAAAGTCGCGC
>JAEEGL014196254.1_pt1 | contig 19592 bp, 21 predicted proteins | sample 9134231 | NCBI WGS metagenome assembly JAEEGL01 (sample SAMN16246548, study PRJNA631951) | gut metagenome | biome: gut microbiome; feature: rumen; material: fiber-attached | host: Bos | place: Iran: Karaj | collected 2018-10 | reverse complement strand
TGTCACTCTCGCATAGATATGTCCCAGTTTCAGGTAGGGGTCATTCTCTTTCCTCATGTCGATAACCCCCATAGCCACCATCTCTGCCTTGTTGCCAACGCACTTGATGACCCCATATCCCATCACGTTTGAGCCAGGGTCAATGCCCATTATTATAGACTCTTTCTTCAAATTACCCCTAATTCCTAATTTCTAATTCCTAATTTCTAATTCCTAATTTCTAATTCCCTACCTATCCAAATACGGATTACTTGCCAGTTCGTAGCCTATGCTGGTGGGCTCGCCATGACCTGGGTACACCTGAGTGGAGTCAGGCAACTGGGTCAGCATGCGGAGCGACTGTATTATCTGGAACATGCTGCCTCCAGGCAGGTCTGTTCTGCCTATGCTGCCTCTGAACAGGGTGTCGCCAGTAAAACACACATCCTCCTCCTCGCAGTAATACACCACACTGCCCTGAGAGTGGCCTGGGGTGTGGATAACCTTGAAGGTGTGAGAGCCAAACTTCACCTCGTCGCCATCATTCACGCAACGGCCTATGACAGGCAGGTCGTAGCCCACCTCAAGGCCGAACGACCTGGCATCCTGCTTGAAGTTCTTATACATCTCAGCATCCCTGTCGCTTATCACAGGCTGCAAGCCATAAGCATCCTTCACAAACTTAGAGCCCATCACGTGGTCGAAATGCCCATGTGTCAGCACATAGAGTACAGGCTTCAGGCCCTTCTCCTTGATGTAGTCCTTGATGAACGTCTCCTCAAAGATGCCCATCGCGCCACAATCCACTATCATGCACTCCTTCGTCTCGTCATTCACTATGTAACAGTTCTCGTCGAGCATGTTACATTGTACGGTCTTTATGTTTATCATAAACGGTCTGTATATATAATGTGCAAAGGTACTAATTTTTTAACAGAAAACCAAATTGCCTAGCAAGGCAGGTAGATGAGGTGTTTTTCCTTAAACCATTCTTCGTCAAACCAGCTGCTGAGGTCAGTCTGCTCCACTATGTTGCGGAAGGGGTGGAGCTCAGCCTGCAGGTCGCCTCCCTTCAGGCAGAGGATACCGTTGGGAAGGGCGTTATGGTTAGCGTTAGGGTTAACGTTAACGTTCTTACGAACTATCTTCACCATATCGGGTAGGGGCATAACGGCTCTCGAAACCACGAAGTCGAACATGCCTTTCTCTTCCTCTCCTCGTCGCTGCTCGGCTATAACGTTCTTCAGTCCTATGGCTGAGGCTACCTCGTTGCAAACGCGGATTTTCTTGGCTGTGCCGTCGATGAGCTTAAACTGACACTCAGGGAACATGATGGCAAGGGGAATGCCTGGGAAGCCTCCTCCACAACCAAAGTCCATAATCCTGGTGCCAGGCTTGAAACTGATTGCCTTGGCTATGGCAAGCGAGTGGAGCACATGATGCTCGTAGAGGTTGTCGATGTCCTTACGTGAAATGACGTTTATCTTGCTGTTCCAGTCGTGGTACAGCTCGTCGAGGGCAGCCAGCTGTCGCTTCTGCTCTGCGTTGAGTGAGGTGAAGTATTTAAGTAGTATCTCCATTTCGCATGCAAAGGTACTATTTTTTTCTTAATAAATCATAAAATGAAGAGTAATTCTTCATTCTTCATTCTTCATTCTTTATTATTTCACTAACTTTGCACTCTATCTATGATGCATTTCGACTACAATAAATACAAGTGCGCCCTGTTCGATCTGGATGGTGTGGTGTTTGATACCGAACCCCAGTATTCCATATTCTGGCAGAAAGAGTGTCAGTATTACCACCCTGAGCAGCCTGGTTTGGAACAGCGCATAAAGGGTATGGTGCTCACTGAAATCTTCAATACCTTCTTTAAGGATGTGGAGGATGAGTGGGGCGATATAGTGGAGCGACTGAACTCATGGGAGTCTTCAATGGATTACGAGTATGTTGCTGGGTTTGAGGATTTTATAAATCAGCTAAAACAGCACGGAGTGAAGACCGCTGTGGTCACCAGCAGCAATCGTGAGAAGATGAAAAGCGTCTATCGCCAGCACCCTCAGTTTAAGGAAATGTTTGATGCCATTATGACAGCCGAAGACTTCGATAAGTCGAAACCCGACCCCGACTGCTACCTCAAGGGAATGGCACGTTTCGGATGCAAACCAGACGAGACGGTGGTGTTTGAAGACAGCGTCAACGGACTGAAGTCTGGCAAGGCATCAGGAGCACTGCTTGTGGGACTATGCACCACCAACCCTGAGGAGATTATTAAAAAGTACACGAACCTTATTATATACAATTACTTATGAAGAGACTGCTTATAACTTTCGGCTTGTTAGTGGGCATGTTTACCTGCACCTTCACCCAGAAGGCTGATGCCCAGTCACGTCCTGTCTATACCCGCGAATGCACTGACAAGGCACTCGTGAAGAAGGCTAAGAAATGGATGAAGAAGGGCGAATGGCGCAACGGATTTACCAAGGCTTCGCCTGACTGCTCAGTGAATGCTGTGGATTTCTACCTGCAATATCAGCGTAACCCCGAAGAGTGGGCTAAACTCTTTGCCTACCTGCAAGAGACTGACCTGTTGGCAGTGCCAAAGGGTAAGACACCCATTCCTGGCACGAAACTTGTATTGAATGTGCAGGACAGTAAGAACGAACCGCTGGAGAAACGTCGCAGCGAGAGCCATTACCACACCATCGACTTCCAGTATTGCGTGAAGGGAGTAGAGCGTTTTGGCATACTCGACCACACCACCTCAGTGCCTAACGACAAGTATAAGCCCGATGTCATTCACTATGATTACGACAAGAGCAAGGTGCGCTTCTACGACTCACGTCCTGACAGGTTCTTCATATTCTTCCCAGGCGACTGGCACATAGCCAAGGTGGCTAACGATACCTCTGACCAGGACATTCGCGTGGTGGTGGTAAAAGTGGAATGGATAGACTGATTACGATTTATTAACTAAAAACATTTGGCAGAGAGAGACAAAACATAGTATATTTGCACTCGCAAAGCACTTAATTTGGAGTTTTGTAAAAAGAATTTAGGAAAAACAGATTTATATAAAGATGAAGAACAAACCAGAGACAATGTCACTGCGCACACTCACCAAGGGCAACGTATGGGACCTGCAAGAGTCTGATATCTTTGCCATGTGGGCTAATGCCGACAAGGAAGACGAGGTGAGCGAAAACGCACGTCGCTATATGGACATCATACGCACAGCCTTCGATATGGAGGAGGTGAAACTCGACAAACCCGAGATAATAGCTAAATACGAGGCACGAGGCATGCGCGTGGGCGTTTTGGCTATCAAGGATAAGGACTATAAGTGGGCTATCAAGAAGCACCCCATCAACAGGGTGACTGACCTCACCTACGAGAATATACGACATATCTCAGCTGCCAAGCTGCTTGAGGTGATAGACCGCAACTTCGGAGGCGGTTGGGATAGCCTTAACCAGAGCATCAAAGATGTGATACTCGAAGGCTTCGACATCTCTACCACCACAGTGCCTAAGGAGCGTCTGCATAAGCCAGGCGGACTGTGCGATATGAAACTCAACGACGGCTATGAACTGCTCGAGATAGAGAAGGGCGCATGGGTCGAGGCTATCTTTGCCAAGGCTAAGCCAAAGGCTATCAAACTCCATGTGACACATGGCGAGCCAGGACTGGAGCCTGAGGAAACTGATGACGACTCAGATGTAGAGGTAAAGGACGATTACTACGACAACGAGGATGATGACGACCTCGACGACGAGTCACTCACCGAAGAGAGCTATCGCACCACGATAGAGGAAAACCCTGACGACCTCTCCCTCGATGCCGCTGAAATCTCAGATGAAGACTATTAAGAATTATCAATTATCCTCCGAGCTCTGCTCGCCTGAGCACCTATGGAGCGCAAGAATTGTCAATTTTCAATTATCAATTGTCAATTTTCAATTATCAATTGTCAATTATCAATTATCAATTAAATAAAGTTATGACAACAGGAATCATTATTTTAATAGTAGCAGTAGTTATAGTGCTCTGGGTAATCGGAGTATATAACGGACTGGTAAGACTGCGCAACAATCGTGAGAACGCTTTCGCCAACATCGACGTACAGCTTAAGCAGCGTTATGACCTCGTGCCACAGCTCGTGGCTACAGTAAAGGGTTATGCAGCCCACGAGAAAGAACTGCTCGAGAAAATCACCCTCGCTCGCACAGCAGCTATGGGGGCTACCAACATCAACGAGAAGATTGCAGCCGACAACCAGCTGTCAAGCGCACTCGCAGGACTCAAGGTGAGTGTTGAGGCATACCCAGACCTCAAGGCTAACCAGAACTTCATGCAGCTGCAGACCGAACTGGCTGACATCGAGAACAAGCTCGCCTCTGTTCGCCGTTTCTTCAACTCTGCTACCAAGGAACTCAACAATGCCGTACAGACCTTCCCAGGCAACCTGCTCGCTGGCATCTTCGGTTTCCACACCGAGCCAATGTTCGAGGTCTCTAAGGAAGAGCGTGCTATGGTAGAGAAAGCACCAACCATTTCATTCTAATGAAATACGTAGGAATTCAAACCCAGATAAACCGTAACAACAGGATGAGCATCCTGTTGTTACTTGCTTTTCCGTGTATCATGCTCGGCATGGTGTGGATATTCCTCGCCATACTCAACTGGCTCGGAGGAGGCTACTACGACCAGTACGGCAACGTGGTTCACACACTCAACATCGATGCCGTAAACTACTATTTCCTCAATGCCGTGCCCTGGGTGGTAGGAGGCGTGGGAATATGGTTTCTCATAGCCTATTTCGCCAACACCTCAATGGTCAAGGCAGCTACAGGAGCACGTTCGCTTGAGCGCAGAGAGAATCCGCGCATATATAACATTGTAGAAAACCTCTGCATGACCTGTGGCATGGATATGCCAAAGATAAACGTCGTTGACGACCCACAGCTCAACGCCTTCGCTTCAGGCATCAACAAGGAGACCTATACCGTCACCGTCACCACAGGACTGATGGATCTGCTCAACGACGACGAACTCGCTGGCGTCATAGGTCATGAGCTCACCCACATACGCAATCGCGACACCCGTCTGCTCATCACCTCCATAGTGTTCGTAGGCATCGTGTCAACCATCATGAGCCTCGTAGTGCGCATGATGTTCAACCACATGATGTGGGGCGGATTATCCTCACGTCGCGACAACGAAAAGGGTGGGGGAGTAAGCACCATCGTCATCATGATAGTGGGCATCATCTGTTGCGCCATAGCCTATTTCTTCACCTTGCTCACACGCTTCGCCATCAGTCGCAAACGTGAATACATGGCTGATGCAGGTGGAGCCGAACTCTGTGGCAATCCTCTTGCCCTCGCCTCAGCCCTGCGCAAGATAAGCGGCGACCCAGGCTTGCAGAATGTGGAGCGCGAAGACGTTGCACAGCTCTTCATCATCCATCCCCAGAGTTTCGCGTCAGGTTTCCAGGGTTTCTTCAATAGCATGTTCGCTACCCACCCCGACACAGCCAAGCGCATCGCCTTTCTCGAACAGCTATAGCCCTCCCTTCCTCGTGGCATAGGTAGTAAGTTAAGGGTGCTTTCTGTTAATAAACGCTAAAATGAGGAAAATTCTTCATTCTTCATTCTTCATTCTTAATTATTCTTTGTACCTTTGCACTCGCTTTCAGACCAGAAGCCGTTTTTATAACGTTCGGAGAGATGGTAGAGTGGTCGATTACAGCGGTCTTGAAAACCGCCGTGCTGAGAGGCACCGGGGGTTCGAATCCCTCTCTCTCCGCCCACAACAATAAGAAACCTGCTGAATTTTCAGCAGGTTTCTTTGTTATTATACGAATTGGTACTCCTAAGCTGTTTGTTATTCTGTTATATCTTCCACTGCAAAGAATCCTTTGCTGGAGACCGCTAAGTCATACCCCAGCTCTGCGTAGGTTCGCATAGAGTGCACCTGTGCAGGGTTCGCGCCCATCTCCACCCTTGTCATGGCGAGCAGGAGCTGGATGACGAGCTCGCGGTTCTTGAGGTCTATCTCCGTGTCATAGTCCACAGAGAAGGGCTCGCTCTGCCTTGTACCCATAAACTGCCTTACAGCCTTGATGTACTCCACAGTGTTGTTTTCCGAGCGTGGTGCCCAAGTTTCGATGATGGCACCCATCGTCTTGATGCCTCGCTTGCGATATGACCTCAGTATCATCACAGCTGCACGATAGCCGAAACTGAATGCAGCGAACACCACGAAGCCTCCATGACCCTTCAACTTGCTGCCAAACCAGTTAGTCTTCTTGCTGAACCTTATGTTCAGCGGATTGCAGTTGCGATATGCTAATGAATCTTGGAATTTACTCATTTCTTACCTCCTTTCTGTTTGGCACCATTGGCAACATTGGCACCATTGGCACCATTGGTAACTTTTCGCCACCTGTCTTGTGCAAATTTCTCTACCACGCCAGCGGTTACCCATCGGGTTATAACATTTCTTGCTTGGTATTTGTACCCCAGTATTTCAATGACACGCTTTACCTCGCCAGCACTGAATTCCTCGCCCAAGCGCTCAAGGATAGTCTTTCCTCTGTAGCTTGATGTCGTTGACTCCTGCATCGCCTCTATGTACTTTCTTCCAAAGGGCTTGAGAATATTCTCTATGTCCTGCTCCATCCACCATGCTATCCACTTCTTGCAGAGTTCCTTGTCCTGCTTGGTCATGGTTTTCTGGTAGAGTTGGGTGCAGAGCAGAGCTAGTCGCTTGCCTCGCTCAGCCACTCGCCTGCGAAAGGTGTCGCGAGCCTCGTCCGAGTCTATGCGCGCCCTGTTGCACTGGGCATCGTTGAATCTCTCCACCGTCTTCATTATCCAGTCTATGCTCACCTGCTCAAAGGGCTTGAAGCTGAAGTGCCAGGGCACCTCTTTGTCATAGTCCTCATCGCTCACGCTGTAGCAGTCCTCAGGGTTGTAGTTCAGCGGTTCCTGATAGGTCTTCTCATCACATTTCTCTATAAAGGCATCAATCACCTTCATATCCTTCTGGCTGAGTTTGCCCCACTGAGGTATCTTCGACTGAAACTGCTGGTTCTCTATCTCAGCAAATGAGCATCTGGTCACCAGTCCGTTCGTCACGTTCTTAAAGTAAGCCATCAGCTGGTCTGAGGTTCCAGCTATCAGCACGTTCCAATACAGAGCCACCTTACCCTTGAAAGTGTTCGAGCTCTTGAAGTTCTGACCATACTTGCCGTTGTCCCACGCTATGCGTACCATATCATCCTTGTTGCCACCAGCAGCACGTATGCCCTTACGCCACTGGTCTATCTCCGAACAATAGGTAAACATGTGGTGTCCCTTGTTGTTCCTCTGCTTCTCAAGGAATTCAGCCTCCGAGTTCTTAGCCTCCATGATGCGTATAGATGTCTGTGGCACAGCCTCCGAACGGTCGTTCGCGCTCTTCTTCTGCTGTGCACGGGCATATATGGCATCCTTAGCATCGTTTATCTCATCACGCCTGAAGAGGTCGCGTAGCAGCAGGTTAATGTACCTTTCCACAAAACTCTTGCCCGATGACGGTGGAGCATAGATGATGGAGAAGAAACTCGTTGACAGCGTCTTGGCATTGCTCTTGTCCTCCGTCCTCACATAGCTGGTCAGCGTGCCCAGTATAGGCAGCAGCGAGTTTATTGCTGGGATAACGAAGTCTTCTGGAGCGATGGAAATAAGTTCTCTAATGACAGGCGGTGGTGTCGGCATGGAGGAAACAGGTCGTACAACCTTTTCAGTTTCTTCCCCTTGCAACTCGCCGTCTTCACATACATCCTCTTGTTCATCAATTTCGTCTGCATATTCTTCTTTTTTAATTTCATAATAAGTTTTTCCGTAAAGTGCTTTCAGTGCAGCATTCATCTTTCTGCTCACACCCTGCCACAGGCTCTCACCCTCTTTCTTCGTCTTGCGCTGGGTAGCAGAGTTCACCGTGCCTGCAACGTCCTCGTTGCGTTCAGCAATAATCTCCTTCACCCATGACTGACGACGTAGCAGCTCTTCTACCGTCTTCTTGTCGCCATCAAGCAGCACCAAGAGGTCTGAGGCAAGTTTCAGCGAACTCTCATGTCTATTGCTCTTTTCCTTGCAGGGCAGCGCCTTAGCAAACATTCTGTCAATAATCTCCTGAACATCGTGACCAAGCCAAAAGACCTTTTGGTTCAAGTCGCTTCGCTGGTTCAAAGGTTCAAGTCGCGCTTCGCGCTGGTTCAAGGGGTTGTCCAAGTTGTCTTTATTATATCCGTGTCCATCCGAACCATCCGTGGTCTTGTTCCCGTTCCCGTTAACGTTCCCGTTAACAATCGGATTAAAGTCCTCGAAGGGAGCATTGAAAATTTCATTATCTATAAAGAGAATATCCTCAAACTGTGGGAGGAAACTGATGCGGCTCACGTCATGCACTCCACCATCCCAGTTGCAGAAGTCATCCAGCCTGAGCAGTTCTCTCAGCCATTCCATGTGCTCTGCAAGGGTCGGGAAGTTTTCGGTACATTTCAGCACCGCGCGCAGACCGTCACCCGAGGGGGTAATGTGAGCCAAAAGAGGTTTGAACACGTAACCATTCTTTTCAGTTATCAGTCTCATTCTCTTTTGCATCTCCTCCCACACCTCAGAAGGCGTCAGGTCACATTTCTCGCTGATGTGGTCAAGGTCAACCATAAACATGCCTGTAGGTGTCATGTTCTCAGCCTTTCGGTAGCCACCCCTCTGCTGGGTGCCCACCCACACAGCTGCAGGCAGTTGTATCTTTGAGTTAGGAACGCCCTCTCTATGGTCACTTATCAGTTTCTTTACTTCCTCACTGCGAGTCAGTTCATAGAATTTCTCTTGAGTGAGGAGGCAGGCTATTACGCCTGGCCTCCATGATTTAGTCTGTTTCTTCCACTCTTTTTTATAATATACAAGCATTCTTTTTCATTTTTTTTTGCTTCTATTGGTTAGTTAGTTATTTTAGTTTCTTTTCATTCTCCTCAACTTCTCATTGAGGTCATTGATTTGCGATTGCAAAATCAGGAAAGGTATAGTCAGCACTGCCAACGTCACCGCCATTGATATTAATGTCGTCATAACTTTAATTACTAATTTCTAATTAAAAAGTCGGAATTTTGTTAGCCTCCTCAGGTAGGTAAACCCTTACTCGGTTGAATGAACGTCCGTTGCTGCCAGCAGAGAGTCCGAAGTATATGCGGGCATCAAACCTCGTGCCCTCCTTCATGTGCCACTTCAGAGCCTCCTCGTTAGTGTCACCGTTAATCTGTGCCACCACGCTCTGGTCAAACTTCTCGCCGTTCATGCCTTCATCCTCCCATGTCAGGTCAACCTCTCTCACCTTCCATTCACTGCCAGTCTTCTGGCTGACACCCTTCTTCTCTTCGCCTACGCGAACAATCTTTACTTGTCTTTTCATTGTTGTAATCTCCTTTTAATCCTTATTAAATACGAAGTTTAAGTCCTGCTTCATTGCCTTATACACCCTACCATCACCGATGGATTTTTTTACGCTGCTGAAGAACTTCAGCCTCTTAGCCGACTCCTTCAACCATCCCGTCTCAGTCTCGCATATCAGGATGTCAGGCCTCTTTGCTCTCTTTGAATGATTGAAAGCCCTGAAACTCAGCTCGCCAGTCTCTTTGTTGAAATACAGTGAGCCATCCACATACTTACCTTTCTTCACGTTCTTGACAATTTCGTCTTGAATAAAAATTTTTTTAATCATAGTTTTGTTTTGAATTTGTGAGTTTCTGGAGTGAGAAGCAAATTGAAGTTAGAGCTCTTTTCATCCTGGATGCCTCTCCTTGCTCACCTTTCAAAACTCTGGTTGAATAAATGTTGTTTTAGTTGTCTTTAATTTTTTCCCACATTCAGTCGTCCTGCATTCTGCAAGCCCTTCGCCATTTCCCAGCACTTGCAATAGCCTCTGGGCTTTACCATCTTTCTCTTTTTTGTGCATCGCCTCTTCTTAACCGATTCGGTGTTCATCTTAAACTCGCATGAAGCGCACATCATCTTCACGCTGATGCCGTAGCTGTTTTTGATACTTTTCATTAGTCTTTTTTTATTTGTTTAATAATGTACATGTGAGGATTTTCCTTACACGGCAACCAGAGTTTTTATCTGATTGCAATGCAAAGTTACAGACAAAAAAAAGGCGACGGAATTTTTCATCCATCGCCGTAAAGTTTCGTAAAGAATATCTTGCAAAACTTTACGAAGTATCGTCCCACGTAAAGTTTTCGGGAGTTTTTCGGGAGTTTTCGTAAAGTTTTCCGCTATAGCTTCATACCAAGCATTTCATACACCTTATAACCTATAGCCTGGTAGTCATAAAAACGCTTACCGCTCACTGGAGCATCATCCTCACTCCATAGTTTCACAGGACGCTTGAAGCTCTTCTGCAACATTCTTATCAGTTCGTCACGCTTAGGTTTGTAGCTATGGTCAGGCACCACCTTCACCACCCTCTCACAAAAAGCAGAGTAGTCAGTCTTCTCATACACACCAGCATCCACCAGAGCCCTATATGGAGCATACCACTGGCGAGCATTCGTCACCATCGGAGCAACCACCCTTATAGCCTCGCTCACCATTTCGTCAGTGATGTTCAGCTTCGCACTCTTACCGCTCAGCAGTCCCTCAATCATCTTTCTGCATACACGTGAAGGCATGTTATAAGGGTTCACCTTCAGCACGTTCACCACCTTACCCACTATCACGGGGCTGTCATCCTCATTCAGCGGAATAGGTTTATACTTATCATTACAAGGTATGAGCCATGACACATCATCCCAATCCGTATAGAATATCTTAATCAGATACTCACCACTCTCAGGCATCGCCAGCACCATGTCGCCATCATGTATCTCAGCCCTGCAGTCTATGTAGAGTATGTCACCATCATCCACTCCAGCCCCCACCATCGAGTCGCCATGAGCATGCACAGCATACTCAGCCCCCAGTCGGCGAAGCAAAGAAGGTGAGCCCTTCATGCTCGAACTCACATCCCCCACACCATTAGGCAGTCCGCAACTCACCTGCGCATCAAACACAGGCAATTCATCATCCATCCTGATAGGACTCAGCCCCCTTTCCTCCAGAATGCGTAATATCTCTTCTATATCAGTTAAGCGTTTCATCGTTTTATATCCTTATTATCTTTATCGGCTTACCTTTACTTTCAGCATAGTCTATGGTCTGCTTAGTTCCATGAGGAGTAGCTAATTTAAGTTTAAATCTATTATATTCGATTTCAGTATAACAACTTTTGTTTTTGCTCTACTTATCATTACATTCAGGCGATTTCTGTTGAGAAGGAAACCCTTGATTTGGTTATAATATTCATTGTCTGATACTGCAAATGAAAGTATGATCATATCTACATCCTGTCCTTGAAGTCTCTCTACTGTATCTACGAGTGGTCTGTCTTCCTCTGACCATCTCAGATATTTGAATGCGTTTCTTATTGCATTTACTTGTTTTCTAAATGGAGTCACTATTGCGATGTCGCTTGGTGACATTCCATGTTGCATAGCCACAGCTGCACACTGAGCAGCAAATAGTGCTTCTTCAACATTATCCTCTTGGTGTGGTTCTTTTGAAACATTAATGATGTCTACTGATTCTCCATTTCCTAAGATTTCCGCTATTCTTTCATCACCACATCCTGATGCATCAATGCTTAGTTTTCTATCCTTCACATTATCCGCTGAAATCAGTTTTATGCCATATGGTTCATAGAATGATTTACTAACCAAAGAGGTTATTTCTTCATTCATGCGATAGGTGGTTTGAAGAACTGCAACAGGAACACCTTCTACTTTTTGAGAGCAATAATCCAAAATGGAAATAGAGTTTTCATTACTCTCTAATTCAGGTCGTATGATAGGTGGCATCTGTCTGCTATCACCAAAGAGACATACTGATGGAGCTGTCTTTCCCAGAATGGTTGCAATTGAGAGAGGCATAAGTGAAGCCTCGTCAACAAGAGCAACATATGGTCGGAAATGTGCATGATGGCGAAGACCGAGGTGGGTTACTGCTCCCCATATGGTCATGCCAATAATGTGACCTGTACGTTTCTTTCTCCTGTTCTTGTAACTATACTCGTAATACTCACCGAATTTCTCAAAATTCAGTATTGTATCATCCAGTTCTTCTGACTTTAGTTCTGCTCCAATTTTGATGAGTGTTGCTTTCTTGTCAAGAGCGCGAATCTTAAGTAAAGCATTGTTTACTGCATGGTGTGTGTTAGCTATGATAACCACCTCACGATTCATGTGGGCTGTTGCTATAGCTGTTGCAGCAAGCACAGCTGTCTTGCCAGTCCCTGGTGGTCCTTGCAATACATGGACAGGAGGATATTCAAGCATCGAACTCACAGCAGACAATTGTTCTTCATTGAGGTTGTTCTTGATGCTTTCAAAATTGGGGACATCATCGATAGCCACCTTCAAGAAATCAACTATCTCTAACTTTTCTTCACCAGAAAGCAAACGCAGGAATGCTGCTCCTGGTACTCCTGCATAAATACCTTCAAGGCATGAAATGAGGGCTTGAAGAAGTTCTGGCGCTTTCTGCTCTATGGAATAAGTCGCTTTTACATCAAGTTCCTTTTCACATGTAACAGTCAAAGTGTCAAAGAACACATCGATTATTGTTGCATCATATCCTGATGAAGTATCTGTATTGGTTATAACGACCTTGTCACCAACTCGAAGTTTAGAGTAGTTATTGGGGACATTCAGTTCATATACATCTGCTTCATGACTATTTATTGTAACATCTATTAGGAGAAGGTTGTTTTCTACCTTCTCCTCAATAGTCATATTTTTTTGCTTTTCCGCATCATCTTCTTCCATCTTCTTTTCGACGAAAAGATACTTGAGAAGATTGTCGCGAAATTCTTCCATCGTCATATAATCACCCTCTCATTTCAGCAAGTAACTGCTTCATATAATCACGTAGATTTTCATCACAGATATAGAGATAACATCCCTTCATGCCTCGAGACATTAGAACACGATATATGTTGCGAACATAATCATCATATGTCATCGTAGCCTCACTCGGAGATTTTTTCAGCATAGGGTCACTTGTTGCAGATTTTACAGTTTCTATCCTATGAGTCTTTGGGTTATAAATCAAATCAGGACCAATAATTACACCTGCATAGTCAAATTCAAAACCCTGTGCTGTATAAATACATCCTACCTGCTTAATTCCCTCAGGTTTATATGCCCACTCATACCACTTTACATAACCCTTTGGAGTTTTTGTAAAATTTCTGTGAGTTTCCCAAGGCATCTTAAAATCACCTATTTGAACATCCTTAACCAAATCACCATTTTCATCGAGTTTGTCTGACCATTTCCAACAGAACCCAGCCATTATTCGAGCTGTTTGACCTGGCACATTATCCTGTTCAACAAGTCTGTCATACATTTCCTGAGGGCTGTCAAGTATTTGCAGATTGAAGTCTGTCAAGGCAAACTTAGAAGTAATAGGACGATTGTATAAAACCTGCTCCATCCAGTCCATATAGTTATCTGAACCATTACAACGGAATTGGGATGTTAGAGTACATTCTTCTACCTTTGCTCCGAATTTTGCAGCAGCCTCACGTATCATATTTGTACTACCTATTTCTGCACCACGGATTGCTTGTTTTTCGTCTATAAAGAACACACTCACCTTTGATGCACGAATGATAGTATCAATCTGGGACAAATCTGTTCTTTTTGATGCTGGAGTGTATTGGTTGTTGGATGTTATTCCTATTCGATGTGCCTCATCTATAAGCAATACATCTACAGCATTCTCTTCAGTGACAGCAGGAACATAACTCGTTACATTTTGGAACAAAATACGAGTAGCAGGGCGTATCTTGCTCTTGATACCACCAAGAAGGGAAGCAGATTTTGCTGTGAATTGTACATTTAATACTTTGCCCTTATTTGTTATTTTAGCTAATTCAGCGAGGATATGTAATGCTATAACTGTCTTTCCTGTACCAGGACCACCGTTAACTATAATTACTGATTTCTCAAAATCACCATTGTTAATATAACGGCGAATCTTATCAAGAATCATGTTACGAGCAACAAGTTGGTCATCAATAAGGGCAAAAGAAGATGTATCACCATTCTCTATCATAGTCGTAACTTCATTGAGTAATTTCCTTGATGGACGAATGGGACTCTGAATCACCTTGTTAAAGATGGAAAGACCTTCACCTTTCTTTAGCATTCCTGTCAGTTTGCCTGTCAACTCATCAAACTGGTCTTTAGCATATGTAGGATATTGCGAAAGTAGTGTCGCATACTTTTGATCATATAGATATGATGGTTTTTTAGTATCGTTCTTAGTATAATTATAACAATATGCTAAGCCTGTCAATGAGACCTCGTGATTAGAGAACACCTCTATGAAGTTAGAAAGGTAACCCTGATATCCCTTTACTTGCTGTGAAGGATGAGCAACAATACGATTTGCATGACCAGTGAATGCCTCTACATTGAATATGACATCATCTGGTTGACGATTTGCAACATCATCAGTTGTAAAGTTACCCTCACTATCTGCTACCCCAACTGTTTTATTACTCCATTGTTTAAGCTCTATATGAATAACATTATCTGAATCATCCTCACCTTTACCATATATCATACAGTCAATACGCTTGCGCGAGAAAGGCACAAGGAATTCGAATGTGACATAACTATCCTTTGCTCCACATTGTGTAAGCAAACGTGCAATGTGAGGAGCATTATTCTCCCATGATGCTATTTCGTTTTCTGCAGAATGAATGCCCGCCTGTTCTGCAGTATGCCTCATCTTTTGTGAAACAAGGTTACGCTCAACTTCTGTTATAAATTGTGATTGAGGTGCTTGATAAAGGACTCTGTTAATCATACGTATTATGTTTTAAGTTTTAGTTTTAGTTATAGTTCATTATATTTCTTGGCTGAGCCATAGGCTTTATCTACTGGATACTTCTCTCCATTTCTCTTCAGTTTATCCATCACTATCTGCTTTATGTCAAGGTTGTACTTGTCTGCAATCAGTATGGCATAGTTAAAGATGTCGGCTAACTCTTCTTTCACCTTGTCAATCTTTACATCCTTGGCATCCTTCCATAGAAATGCCTCATTTAGTTCAGATGCTTCTATTGACAATGCAAGAGCCAAATCCTTACCATTGTGGAATTGATCCCAATCCCTATCTTGGGTAAACTTTACAATTGCCTTTTGTAATTCTTCCAAATCACTCATGTCGCTTATTTTTTAGCATTATACATCTGCAGAGCTGTCTCATAAGCCTTAGAGAATGGCAAACCTAACTGATCAACCTTCTCAGGAACTGCTATTGCCCAGCTGACATAGTAGTAGGCAAGGAACTCATAGCCTCCGAATTCTTTATTTGGTATTGATGCTATCTTGTAGCCCTTCTTCTCAGGACTGATGCCATTCATTCCTACCATAGCTATCTCGATGGCTATTCTGTGAACATCATGCTTTGGCATAGGCTTCATATACTGCAATGCCCCCAGCATATACATTGACATCATGAAGGTCTCAGTCTCGTTCTCACCATCCTTGTGCATCTCTGCAAAGGCTGCATTCTGCTCTTCATGTGACTCTGGGTCTATGCACTCAGCTGGGTATTCTTCCTTAGGTTTGATGTTCAGTTCCTTGAAGTGTATCTCATTCTCTATGCATATGAATTCAGACAAGCCTAATGAGTCGATGAAATATTCCATAAGGTCATATTCCTCGCCTGGCTTATAGTCGTCTTTGTATGCCTTGTATTCCTCATATAGGTCTTCTGCTTTCTTCTTCTCCATTACAGAACCTTTGTAGTGAGGTGTAATGTCGAAACCATATAGGTCATGAAGATGCATGGCTGAAACCATGTTCATTATCTTGTTTGCAGATACCACCTTAGCAGGAAGAGCACTGTTTGACGTTCTTTTTATGCCCTCAACATTCTCTAATTCCATACCCACTAACGACAACATCTGTATTGGATGCATCTTTGGGTATTTGCTGTATATTCTGTCCTCAACAAGAAGGTCAAGAGCAGAGTTGGTTGCTTGGAGCAACAAACCTGTATACAGCTGTTCCTCAAAAGCCTTGAATCTCTCAGCAGTGAGCTGAGTCTTTATCTTGCTCATCTGTGGGGCTATCCACTTGCTGAAAGCATCCCTCTCCTTTGTACCACTGAATGTTAACTTATTCTTTGACACATTAGATGCCTCAATGTTCATCTCGAGGTGCATAAACTCATGCATCAGCAGGTGCTCATGATATTTCTTTGTAGTGTTATAGACCACACGATTGTAGTCACGATTACGAGAAACATGATACTCCAGACGAGCACTGACATTAAGGTTGGCATCTTGCTCCACCCTCATAGGTACTGATGTCATCTTAGAGAGCTGTAACTTCTCTTGCTCTATTTCTATCTCATCATAATTGGTCTTGCTGACAATCTCATTGGCAACAGTCATAGTGAGTTTCTGAATCTCTTCACGCACACCACGATCCTGAGGTCGTTGCAAACCCTTCTTCATGCCCTTCACTCCATATTCAAATGCCTTCTCATATTCATGCATCTCGTAATAAGACAGAGCAATTCCATAATAGGAATTAAGGTAGGTATCATCAATCGTCAATACCTTCAGCATAAGGTCAATAGCCTTGTCATATTGCTTTCTCTTTATGGCATTAGCAGCAAGGTTGTTTAGTCCATATACATCGTCAGGGTGATACTCTACCACTTTGTTGTAGTATATCTCTGCAGTGTCAAGTTCATTCTTATGAGCATAAATATTACCCATCAGTACAAGAGCATAAAGGTTAGTAGGGTCAACCCTCAATGCCTCAATATTCTGGTCTATGGCTTTGTCATACTCACCTCTCTCCATGCTAATCTGTGCCAAGAACCTGTGGGCATCAGCAAAGAGAGGATTCTGCTCAATAATGCTATAGAGAACTTTCTCTGCTTTGTCAAAGTTATGAACATTGCACAAATCTATAGCCTTCTGGAAATCCTTCTGTGTCTTTTCAAAAGCCCTGTCATCTATATCAATGATGATATTATTACCCTTAATAGTGATGTTAGGGGTATAGCCCAATATGGTATACTCTTGCTGTAACTTCTTCAGCAAGTCCTTATCATCACTAAACTTGAATTTCAATTCGTCTTTAAATTGTAGTATCGTCATATCGTAACATTATTTCAACAAAAGACCCTCCAAAAGGAGGGCGTGGAATTGCTGAATCCGAGGCCTACCACAGCCCAAGCCAGACAACAATTTTAGTCCACGCCCCGTTTTAGAGCGCAAACATCCATTGTCTCTGCTGGACTGGCTTAATCTTTAGTGTGGTAGTTAGGGATTCACAGTCGAGTCAGGGATGTTACTCTATGTCTTTGTTTATCTGTTCATATATTTCGTTTTTAATTTATTTCATTTAAAAGCCTCGCTATGCTCACGGACCACGAGGCATAAATTTTATTGGTAAAACATAACGAGCATCAGCCGAATAAGTTGCAAACGCCCTTGCTCAATAGCGAGCAAAATATCTCTTCAGTCCTACATCTGAGGTGCAGGGCTGTAATGATCAACTATAGTGATAGAGTCAATGCTGATTGTGTCCACCCTAAGGGTGTCACGTTTCGTTACCTCCTTGGCTGCCTTAGGTTCTGTGACTGCCATTGCCGTAAGGGCAAGAGCCATTATTGAGAGGGAAAGTATTTTCTTCATTTTTCTTTATTTTTAAGCGCACAAACGATTAAGGCACCTCACGCTGCTGAGAGCATAAGATGCCTGATGGGACAGGCGCATAGGGGTATGCGTCTGAAAATATGTGATTTGTCTTTTAGTCTGACTGGGGGGGGTATTTTCTGCCTTCTTCTCTGGCTTTATGAAGCCGATGGGGTTGCGCTCACGCTTGCGAGGCTCCTTGGCTTGCAGTTCAGAGAGGGCAGTGCTGATAGCATCGAGCTGAGCACGAGTGCTCTCGTTGATGTCGTTCTGGTCGTGAAGGATGTCTTCTATGTCGAGCTTCAGATTCTCGAAGTCCTTGCGCAACTGTGCTACGTCTGCAGTGGCATCAGGTTGAGGTAAGGTGTTCACCATGTGACGAATGGCTACGAAGGCACGCATAATGCCGATGTTCATCTGTATGGCAAGTGGGGAGCGAAGCACACTGCTCAACATCGCTACTCCCTGCTCGGTAAAGGCATAAGGCTGAGTCCTTGAACCACCCCATCTTGATATCGCAATTTGCGATTTCAAGTTTCCAACTTCTTGGTTATCAGCAATATTTGATGTCACAATTTGTGATTTCAAGATGCTCCACTCACCATTGGTCAACTGAAACATAAAGTCCTCGGGGAAACGCTCGATGTTGCGTTTCACTTGCTCGTTAAGCCTTCCAGTTTTTACTCCATACATGGCTGCAAGGTCAAAGTCCAGCATCACGCGCTGACCTCTGATTTCGTATATTTTATTCTGTATTACCTGTATCTCGTTCATAGCTATATGTGGCTACTTGGCTTTAGTCTTCTGCAAAGGTACAAAATTTTGATTAAGCGAGCAAAAAAAGAAATGTATTTATTTTTTCGAGCGTGAAAAATTTATCTAAAAACGTTGCTCTCCCCCGCGAAACGGGGGAGATGTGAAACGGAGGGGATATAAAGACTATTGAAGCAAATAACAAAATAAATTTATTTATTTTTTTCGAAATGGTGCCAATGGTGCCAATGGTGCCAATGGTGCCAACGCTGTTGCGCACGTGCACATATAGGTTATTATATATATAATATAAATATCTCTTTTCCTTTAATGGTTTCTCTCTTCTTTTTTCTTCTTCATATTTCAGTCATAATTCTTGTCAACCATCACCCATCACCACATTCAGTAAAAATCTAAATGGCACCAATGGCAACATTGGCAACATTGGCACCAAATGACAGGGGATACAACCTGCTGAAATGTTAAAAACGGAGATGCACAAAACGGCAAAAGTGTGCAAAAAAGCCTTGTTTTCTAAAAAACGTCATTTTAACACTTAACTTGCTGATTATAAGCTTCTTATACGTTAAATAAATTAACCCTTCAGAAAAGCAATGCTTTTAGCGCTAAAAGTAATGCTTTTATACCATAAATGCTATGCTTTTAACACCTAAAAGTAATGCCTCTGGAGAGGGATCCTCCTACAATGTTAAAAACGGAGAAAAATTTGCTCATGTTAAGTTAAAGTAGTAACTTTGCATTGTCAATTAGAACGAAACTCTATGCTTGCCGATGTGCACTTTAAGCGAGCCATGATGAGTGGAGTTAAAAGCGACAACAACACAAACAAACAAAATTCATTAACCCTATTAATCAACCATTAAAAACAAAGAAAGGATTTAAATTATGGCAGTAATTGTAGATGTTTATCAGGACAAGAGAAAGACTGGCAACAACCTCTGGTATGGACGTGCATGGCACCCAGGTGTTCTCGACACTCGCGCACTCGCAAAGCGCATTGAGCAGAACGTGTCAGTGAAGGA
>JAEEGL013467815.1_pt1 | contig 19592 bp, 12 predicted proteins | sample 9134231 | NCBI WGS metagenome assembly JAEEGL01 (sample SAMN16246548, study PRJNA631951) | gut metagenome | biome: gut microbiome; feature: rumen; material: fiber-attached | host: Bos | place: Iran: Karaj | collected 2018-10 | reverse complement strand
GCATCCCCGTACCAGTGGAAGGTGCTGAGGGCAAGGTGCTCTACGTATGGTTTGACGCTCCTATCGGCTATATCTCCAACACCAAAGAGCTCTGCGACCGTGAGCCGGAGCGCTGGGGCACATGGCAGAAATGGTGGCAAGATGAGGACACCCGTCTGGTGCATTTCATCGGCAAGGACAATATCGTGTTCCACTGTATCATCTTCCCGGTCATGATGCGTGCCCACGGCAGCTATATCATGCCCGACAATGTGCCTGCCAACGAGTTCCTTAACTTGGAGGACGACAAGATTTCCACCTCACGCAACTGGGCAGTATGGCTCCATGAATACCTTGTCGACATGCCTGGTAAGCAGGATGTGCTGCGCTACGTGCTTACTGCCAATGCGCCGGAGACCAAGGACAATAACTTCACTTGGCGCGACTTCCAGGAGCGCAACAACAACGAACTGGTGGCTGTTTATGGCAACTTCGTCAACCGCGCCTTGCAACTCACCAAAAAATACTGGGGTGGGGTAGTGCCCGCCTGTGGCGAACTGACAGACACTGACCGTGCCGCCTTGGAAGAGTTCAAGGACGTGAAAGCCAAGGTAGAAAACCTGCTCGATGTGTTCAAGTTCCGCGATGCTCAGAAAGAGGCGATGAACCTGGCCCGTATCGGCAACCGCTACATCACCGAGTGCGAGCCATGGAAGGTGTGGAAGACAGACCCCAAGCGGGTGGAGACCATCTTGTATATCTCCCTGCAATTGGTGGCCAACCTCGCCATCGCCTTCGAACCCTTCCTGCCCTTCAGCAGCAAACGGCTGCGTGGCATGCTCAACATCGACGCATTCGACTGGAATCAGCTTGGCGACACCGACATACTGAAGCCCGGACACCAGTTGGCCGAACCCGCTCTTCTCTTCGAGAAAATAGAGGATGAGGTGATAGAACGTCAGCTGAAAAAACTGGAAGACACCCGCAAGGCCAACGAGGCTGCCAACTACAAGGCCAAGGATATCAAACCCATCATCGACTTCAGCGATTTCGAGAAACTCGACATCCGTGTAGGTCATGTGAAAAACTGCGAGAAAGTGAAGAAAGCCAACAAACTGCTCAAATTCACCCTTGATGATGGCAGTGGCACCGACCGCACCATCGTGAGCGGCATTGCCAAGTTCTACCAACCCGAGGATCTGATTGGTCGTGATGTGCTTTTCATCGCCAACCTCGCCCCACGCAAACTGATGGGTATTGAGAGTCAAGGCATGATCCTCTCTGCAGAAAACTATGACGGCGACCTGAGCGTCACCACACTTCTGCGCGAGGTCAAGCCCGGCAGCCAAGTTTGCTAAGATAGAGCAGTCAAGATGGCTGAACATGATAAGGGAGTACGAATGTGCTCCCTTTTTTGTGTTTGGTGGACTATTATCAGCAGAGCAAATATCACTAAAAGCGATCAGCTAAAAGCAAATTGCCAGCAAGCTGAGCGAATGCGAACTTGAGTCCTCCATATAAAAAAGGGAATGTGCCAAATTTCAATTTGACACACTCCCTTGATGTCGATGCACAATGAATAATGCTATCTGATGTATTTCTTTCCGTTGATGATGTAGATGCCACGAGGCAGTGACTGGAGAGCCTCTGAGACGGAAGTGTTGTTTTGGGTCTTCACCTTAGAGCCTGAGATGCTGTAGACACTGAGCGTGCCATGGTTTGTCGAGGTGCTGATGTTCACGTCGCTGATGGCATCGGTGTCCTCAAATACGTCGATGTAGCTGGCCACATAAAGGGCGGCACCATCGAGGGGTTCTGACTCAGAAGTGAAGTAAGCACGGAACGGCTTGACTGTGGAGCTGGTGCTGATGTAGACAAAGTTGTTGCCGCCCATCTCCTCGTCGAGTTGGTAGACATATTTACCTTTAGTGGTGGTCTCTGCCAGAGAACCCTCAAAGTCGAAGTTCTGGGCATCGGCCACTGTCTTGCCTTTCTTGACGGTAACGTCGACAGCACTGAATGTCAGAGGTTTGCCCACCAGACTGTATTCCTCGCCTTTGTAGTCGCCAGGAACGGTGATGATGTAGGGCATACCAGCCTTGAAAGTCTCGGCATTGGTAAAGTAGGCGCAATAGCCCTCTTCGCCGTAGAACCGTCTCAGCCAGAAATTCTTGTCTTTATTTTGGCCTGGTTTGAACCAGTCTACCACTTGGTCGTTGGTGGTATTGGTGATGGTCTGCACATCAAATGGCAGCACGATAGTGCTCCAGTTGTTTTGGTTTCTCACACCCATGAATCCCTTTTCGAAGGTGCGGGTGTAACTGATTTCAGCGGCAGTAAAGTCTCTTGGTATGAAGCAAGAGTAGCCGTCTGTGAGCACAATCTTGTTGGCTGCGAGATTGACAATCTGGTTGCGGTCGGCCAGTGAAGCGTATGACTTCGTGACATAGTAGAACGTGTTGGGGTTGCTGTTGGGCACGATGTCAGAAGGTACAGTGGAGAGGCTGGTGAGGTCGAGTGCCACAGCGTCTTCCGGCACGGTGAAGGGGTCTTTGGAAGTGGCCTGGAAATGGGCAGTGCCATCAGCCGTATAGTATCCGATACCACGCTTGGCAGTGATGTTGATGGAGAATCCAACCGTGGAGAACGTGTTGTTATTGGAGGAGCTTTTTGACTTATAGTATCCTACCAGGTTGTAGGTGGCTCCATAGTCCATCAGTGTCTCGAAATAGAATTCCTGACTCCCTCCAACAGGGATATTTGCAAAGTACTTGGCGGTCTGATCCCAGTAGACATATTTTCTGAGAATACGGATATAGTCATTGTAGTCCTCAGTGCCGTTGTTGGTCACGGTGACTTTCACGCGCATCATGTTGCCTATGACAGACTCACCCTCTTTGTCGTAATTCTCTATTGAATAGGTGAATTTCAACTTATATGACACTGCATCAAGTGCTTCTATCTCTTTAGAGAAGATCACTTTGTTTCGAGTAGTGTCGGTACGGATGGTCAGTGTATGTGGGCCGACAGTCCTGGGATAGTAGAGGAACTCGATATCATCAGAGGTGTTCTTCTTGATGTGTTCATATCTAATCTGCCGGATCTGGTCATTGTCGAAGAGATAGAGGGCGCGGTTGTATTTCTCCATCATATTGTTGGTGACGTTGACTTTCATCCTTCTCACAGCACCGATGTGCAGTGGTTTGTCGTCAATAAACTCAAATGAGTTGTAGACGACAGCCGGTATGGCAGTCATCTTGGCGATACCGTCGGCTATTTCTACCTGAATGTAGGCATTGGTGCTCTTGCAAGCATCGAAATGCCAGATGCCGTCGCCTCCAGAGAGTCTGCTGATGGGGTAGATGCGGTAGGTGCCGTCTTCCATATCACCGAAGCCGACAGGCCAAGTGGTGGTAATGGTCTTGGTGTTGGAGGGGAACTGGAGGGTTTCATTGGCGAGCAGTTTCACCATCTTATATGAACTGTCGTAAAGCCCCAGTCCGTATTCATACAATTTCTCGTTGACCGACTCGTTGCGGAGCTTGGTGGTGACTTCTATACCAGTGAATGTGAGAGACGTGAGCGAGAGGCATGAATTGAGTAAGATGCTGTCGTTGGCAGCCATCATATCTGTCTCGTCTGTCACCTCTGTCTCATCTGTTATCTCATCGTCGATATCGTCTGTCTCATCTTCATCCGTCTCTGGTGCATTGTCAGGCTCTGGATAAACGTTGAAGATAAAGCCGAGTTCGTTCATGTAGTTGTAGTTGTCAGACACGTTTTTGTAGGGGCTGAGCAGCGACAGCTTGAAATAACCCTTTGAAGAGCCTTCCCATCCCCACTCAATATGGAAGTAGTCGTCCTCGTCGTAGCCGTCGCAGAGGAACATGTGTCCAGAGTTACCTGTACTAAAGCCTGAGATCAGCACAGGATGGCCTTTGGTCACTTGCTGATAGAGCACGTCTTCCCATTCATTCATAGTTCTCCAGCTAGAATACCAGTAGTCTGAAGCATGGTAGCCGTATTGTCTGAGCAGGGTAGGTATCTTGGAAACATCGGAACTGGAGGTATTGGTGTTGAAGTCGCTTCTGAGCGCCTGACCTACATACCGCATGAGCCATCCAACTGCATTGCCTTCATCACTCGTATAGCTCTGTCTCTTATACATATTGCGCATATTGGTCCAATCGAAGGGTACGGAGGGCAGGTCTTCGAGAACAAGCTGACGTGTAGGAGTGGTGTATCCTGTCACGGGCAATGAGTTTTCGGGATATTTGTAAAACCCCATCAGCTCACTCATAGCGACGGCTGCACAACCGACTACGCAGGTGGAGTCGTTGACTTTGGGATTGAATTTGTTGAATGGAGCCATATGTCCCCAGAAGTTTTTGATCAGGGGTGCTACTGGAACACGGGCTTGTGACATCACTCTATGTATGGCTGTCTGCTGCACGTCGGCCGGTTCAAGCTGGTCGATCAAAGTCATCTCCTCTTGATAGCGTCTGAGCATAAAGGCAAGACCTTCAGGCATGTTGTCAGGGTCGATTTGCCCTGTGTCTGAATAGCCAATCACAGCGTCGGTGCGGTCATCACCGGACATGATGACGAAGCCATTGCCGTCTGTTGAGTTGAAAATGTAGTAAGGGGTATTGGCAGCTGTAGGGGCGCGATGGATTGTTAATGCTTTGCTGCTGTTGAGTGTCAAGTTAAGATTGTGCTGGTTTAAGAAAGACTTTGCCTTCTGGTAGGCAGTGTTTTGGTCGACAGGTGAAGCGAAGATGCTCAGCCCCATCATGAGATTGAAAACCAGTAAATAGAATTTTTTTGACATAATTGAAATATGATGTTTTTAGAAAGCTTCCTTCTTTTTGAGGAGTTTGTCTTAAATAATTGCGTCTTTGTCAGTAAAAAATAGTGACTTCTTACCTTAATTTCAGGTGGAAAATATGTGCGTAAAACCTTCAAGGGGTTAATATCTCGGCAAAATTACTACTTTGGCTCCGATTGGACAAATAATCGTGCCAATTTTTTGAATAATAAACATTTTTTATAATAATTAACTCAGGTCATTACTTTTATAGTAATGACAAGACGCTATGTTCAAGAAGTATCTGACTCCCAAACTTCAATAATAATGAGCTTTAAGGGTTAATAGGCGTTTTTGTCAGGAAAGAAGAGGGTGACGGCGGTCTTGAGTATAATTTTGATATCGAGCCAGAAGGTCCAGTTTTCTATATACCATATATCTTTCTGGATGCGTTCCTCCATCTGCCAGAGTTCTTTGGTCTCGCCTCTGCAGCCGCTCACTTGCGCATAGCCAGTGATGCCGGGCCGGCTGAAATGCCGCACCATATACTTGTCGATGATGTTGCCATACTGTTCGGTGTGTGTGAGCATGTGTGGTCGTGGCCCTACGATGCTCATATCGCCTTTGAGGACGTTGAAAAACTGTGGAAACTCGTCGATGTTGGTCATGCGGATGAAGTTGCCAAAAGGAAATTTCCTGGGGTCTTCTTTGGTGGCTTGCAGGGTGTCGGCGTCGTTGTTGACATGCATGGACCGGAATTTGTAGCAGATGAAAGTTTTGCCGTTGAGACCTGTACGTGCCTGTCTGAAGAAGACCGGTCCTGGGCTTTGGTGCTTAATGATGAGAGCGATGATGGGTATGAAGGGGAGCATCACAATACATACGATGAGGCTCACGACGATGTCGAAAGATCGCTTCAGAAACCGGTTGAAAGGTGATGAGAGCGGCTCGTAATGGTTGGTGAACACCATGGTCTCGCCGAGTTGCTCTGCCTGCAGGTTGAGGAGGAAATTGCCCACCATACGGGGCACATAGTAGAAGTGAATGATGTTTTTGTCGCAAAACCTCATAATTTTGACAATCTCATCGTATTCGTCGTGTGAGAGACTGCAAAATACTTCGTCTATCTTGCTGATGTTGAGCTGTTTTTTCGGGTTGTTTTGTTCTTTGTCCTCATAGCTTGGTGCGGCATATCTGTCTGCCATCGCATTGAAATCACGGATGCTGCCGAGGCGATGTATCTCCTTGGGGCAGTTGTCCATGTCGGCGTCAGCATAATATCCCATCACCTTGTATCCAGTGGAGGAGTCGGAGATGAGATTTTTGTAGAGCATCAGGATAGAGGGATCATTGCCGATGAAGATGACGCTGCGCGTGTTGCGTCCCGCCTGTCTGAAAAGCCTGATGAAGAGTTTCTCGATCAGTCGGCTGCATAGGATAACAAATATCTCGACGATGAGAAAGAGCACCATGAAGCGGAACATGCCACCACTCTCACCGATGAGGCGCAGGCATACAAACATGATAGAGACTTGCAGTAGGCACAGTTTGACCACTTGGAGGAAGACCTCCTCGAACGTGGTGCGCCGCCGGTGAATGATGACGCCGATGACCGACTGACTGATGATCATGGAGATATTGGCCATAATCAACGTGATGCGGGGCACCAGCGTAAAATATTTGGGATATATGCCGGAGAAATATTTGGCTGCCAACACCAACAGCATGTTCATGATAATGAAGTCGATCAAGATGACACATCCCTTGATGAGTTCATTGCCTGAAGAGTATTTACGTGGAGCCATGATGTTTCAGATACGTTTTTTTTCTGCTTAGTGATATGCCGGTTATAGGTAAGCCGGGCGGTCAGCCAATATGGATGTGCAAAGATAATATTTTTTTTCTATTGTGTGTCCTATCTTTTCATTTTTCTTTTCTTTCCTGGTGCCAAAACGCTTTATTCTTCGTCGAAGGGCAGCATGAGTTGTGTGTCGCCCAACAGACGGTATGACTTGCGGTGATAGGGCGTGACACCATACTGACGGATAGCCTCTCGGTGGCGGCGGGTGGGATAGCCTTTGTTGCGCTGCCAGTCGTATTGTGGATATTGTGCTGCCAACTGGTCCATGTAATCGTCGCGGAACGTCTTGGCCAGGATGCTTGCCGCAGCGATAGAGAGGTATTTGCCGTCGCCTTTCACAATGGTAGTGTAGGGCAGGTGCTGATATGGCTTGAAGCGGTTGCCATCGACGATGATGGCCTCTGGACGTGTGGAGAGTTGGTCGAGGGCACGGTGCATGGCAAGGAACGAGGCATTGAGGATATTGATCTGGTCAATCTCTTCCGGGGTGACGACCCCCACGGCCCAGGCCACAGCATCGTGCAGGATGACCTCTCGCAACTGATAACGCTGATGGGCGGTGAGCTGCTTGGAGTCGTTGAGGGCGGCGTTCTGATAGTCTTGCGGCAGTATGACTGCTGCGGCGTAGACGCTCCCTGCAAGGCATCCCCTCCCGGCCTCATCACAGCCGGCCTCTGTCAGTCCTTCGTGAAAGTGACTTTTTAGCATGTCAGAACATTTTGCTTACACGTTTGATGCCTTCCACCAGCGTGTCGATTTCTTCTTGGGTGTTGTAGAGGGCAAACGAGGCGCGTACTGTGCCCTGTATGCCCATGCGACGCATGAGTGGCTCGGCGCAATGGTGACCGGTGCGAACGGCGATGCCCAGCCGGTCGAGCAGGGTGCCCATGTCGAGATGATGGATGTCGCCCACCAGAAAACTGACCACGGCGTCTTTGCGGTTGGCCTCTCCGATGAGGCGCATGCCGTCGATGGCGCGCAGTTGCTCCATGCAGTAGCGGGTGAGAGCTTGCTCATGGGCGGCGATGTTTTCCATGCCGATGCGCTCGATGTAGTCGATGGCCACAGCGAGGCCATGGGTGGCGATGTAATCAGGTGTGCCTGCCTCAAATTTGAGGGGTGGCTTTTCGAAAGTGGTTTTCTCAAAACTCACTGAGCCGATCATCTCGCCGCCACCTTGATATGGAGGCATACGGTCGAGCCACGCTTCTTTTCCATAGAGCACACCGACGCCGGTGGGTCCGTACATCTTGTGGCCGCTGAAGGCGAAGAAGTCGCAGTCGAGTGCCTGCACGTCAATGCGGAGGTGGGGTGCGCTCTGTGCCCCGTCGATGAGCACGGGCACACCATGACTGTGTGCGATGCGTATGATGTCGGCCACGGGGTTGACCGTTCCCAGCACATTGCTCACATGCGTCACACTGACCAGGCGAGTGCGTGCGCTGAAAAGCCGCTCATACTCGTCGAGGAACAGCTCTCCCTGGTCGTTGATGGGTATCACCTTAATGGTGATGCCCCGACGGGCTGCCTGCAATTGCCAAGGCACGATATTGGAGTGATGCTCCATCGTGGAGATGATCACTTCGTCGCCTTCGCTCATCATCTCCTCGCAGAAACTGCTGGCCACCAGGTTGATGGCCTCGGTGGTGCCCCGTGTAAAGACAATCTCGGTAGTGCTGCGGGCATTGATGAACTGCCTGACACGCTCTCTGGCCGCCTCATGCAGTTCGGTGGCTTGCTGCGAGAGATAGTGTACGCCTCGGTGCACATTGGCATTGACGTTGAGATACTCGTCGCGCATAGCGTCGAGCACGCAGAGTGGTTTCTGGGTGGTGGCGGCGTTGTCGAGGTAGACCAGTGGACGGTCGTAGACCGTCCGCGAGAGGATAGGAAAATCTGCTCTTATTTTGTCAATATGAATCATGGTGTCGGTGTCTATTTGCATAGTTTGCAGCCCTCGCATTTGCTGAGCTCTCCTCTGAATCGTTTCTCCACCAGATAGTGAAGTCGGTCGCGAAGAGGCTCCACGTGTATGCTGTCGATGACTTCGTTGACAAAGGCCAGCTGGAGCAGCAGGCGTGCCTCATGCAGGCTGATGCCTCGCTGTCGCATATAGAAGAGGGCGGCGTCGTTGAGCTGTCCGACGGTGCTGCCGTGCGAGCACTTCACATCGTCGGCATAGATTTCAAGCATGGGTTGGGTATACATCCTGGCGCTCTTGGTGGCGCAAAGATTTTGGTTGACCTCCTCCGACGTGGTCTTCTGGGCGCCATGGCGCACCAGCACCTTGCCGGCGAAAGCACCTGTCGACTCCTCGTCGAGCACATATTTGTAGAGCTCATGGCTGGTGCCATGTGGTGCCTGGTGGTCGATGAGGGTGTTGTTGTCCACATGCTGGTTTTTGTCGGCTATCACACATCCGTTGAGCCAGCACTCTGCTCCCTCGCCTTTGAGGGCCACCTCGGTGCGGTTGCGTGTCACGCCGTTGTGCAGCGTGATGACGTTGTGACGCAGACGGCTGTTGGCTTGCTGCTCGATGAAGAGGTTGCTTACCCGTGTGTTCTTGTAGTGGGTCTCCTCGAGACAGTACAGGTCGAGCGACGCATTCTCCCCGACAAAGGCCTCAATGACCTGAGTGGTGAGAAAATGCTTGTCGTCGGCGGTGTGGTCGCAGAAGAGCAACTTCACCTCAGCCCCCTCCTCGACGATGATGAGCACACGGCGGTTGACCATCAGGTCGACATCTGCCCTGAGGATATTGATCACTTGTATGGTGCGGTCTACTTTCACTTGGCGTGGCACATAGACCAGCAGTCCGTCCTGTGCCAGCATCGTATTGAGCGCTGTCACACTGTCGTCCTTGGTCCGGGCGATGGTGGCATAATGCTGCTGGATGAGCTGGGGGCGGGTGTCGGCGATGTGTCGCAGCGAGTCGATGATGACCCCCTCAGGCAGTTTGCTTTTGGGCAACGCCTTGGAATAGAAGATGTCGTTGACGATGAAATAGAGCGAGGTGCTGAGATTGGGCACGTCGCAGCGAAAGGCGTCATAGGGATTGACGGGTATATCGAGCCGGCGCAGGTTGAGCCCATAGTCAGGCTCGAAGAGCCGCTGCATGTCGGTGTATTTGTAGCGTTCTACTTTTCTGGTCGGAAATCCTTGCTGCCGGAAGTCGCGAAAAGCCTGCTCACGGTGGCTGTTCATCACCTGCGCTGAGTGGGCACAGATCATGTCGTGGCACTGCTCATAGAGTGTGATGTATTGACTTTCGCTACCCATCGATCTCTGATTTTATCCAGTCATAGCCTCTTGCCTCTATCTCCCGGGCCAGTTCGGGGCCACCGGTCTTGACGATGCGTCCCTGGTAGAGCACATGCACCACATCGGGCTTGATCATATCGAGCAGGCGGTCGTAATGGGTGATGACGATGGTGGAGGTGTCTGGGGTGCGCATTTGGTTGACACCTTGTGCCACGATACGCATGGCGTCGACATCTAGGCCCGAGTCGGTCTCGTCGAGGATGGCGAGACGTGGCTCCAACATGGCCATCTGGAAGATCTCGTTGCGCTTCTTCTCGCCGCCGCTGAAGCCCTCGTTGACAGAGCGGTGGGCGAGTTTGCTGTCAAGCTGCACAATCTGGCGCTTCTCTCTCATGAGTTTGAGAAACTCGGCGGCATTGAGAGGGGGCAGGCCTTGATATTTTCTCTTCTCGTTGATGGCGGCTTTCATGAAGTTGGTCATAGAGACGCCAGGAATCTCCACTGGGTACTGGAAGGAGAGAAAGAGCCCCTCGTGGGCCCTGTCCTCTGGTTTCATGGCCAGCAGGTCTTTGCCGTTGAACCAGGCTTCGCCGTCTGTCACCTCGTAGAGCGGGTTGCCTACGAGCACTGCCGACAGGGTGGACTTGCCAGAGCCGTTGGGCCCCATGATGGCGTGGGTCTCACCGTCTTTGATTTCCAGGTCGATGCCTTTTAATATCTCTTTGCCGTTGATGGTGGCATGAAGATTCTTGATTGTTAGCATATGATGGTGTGTTCTAATGTCAGAATAAAATGATATCGAGAAGCGTATTGATGAGACAACCACCCAGTGACATGTCCTCTATGTGGTCATAGAAGAGTGGGGGAGGGTCTGGCACCTTGTATGGCCCGCACTTGAATGGAGAAAAGTCTACCAGACGAGGCGTTATACCATTATCAGGAACCATCGTCCAGTGATTCTGAATGGTATTGAGATACAAATTCCATCTATTGACAGCGTATGGCTTAAAACGAGAAGACAGGGACATCATGATAGAGTCGGTCTTCTGAAACAAGTCCATACCAATGGCGTTTGTCTGTTGCAGCGGATTATAGCGTATGTGAAAAGACTGTGCCGACAGTCGTGTAGCAACAGATATAAAAACCAATGTCAATATGATGGTCTTGATGTGTCTCATCCTACAGTGCCTTCTAATGATACGGACAATAGTTTTTGTGCCTCGACGGCAAACTCCATGGGTAGTTTGTTGAGCACTTCCTTGGCATAACCATTGACAATGAGCCCTACAGCCTGCTCGGTGGGGATGCCGCGCTGGTTGCAGTAGAACAACTGGTCTTCGCTGATTTTTGAGGTGGTGGCCTCATGCTCCACGATGGCAGTGTCGTTGTGGATGTCCATGTAGGGGAAGGTGTGTGCGCCACAGTCGCTGCCCAACAGCAGAGAGTCGCAACTACTGTAGTTGCGGGCGTTGTCGGCATGGGAGGTGGCTCGCACCAGTCCGCGATAGGAGTTCTGCGAGTGTCCGGCGGAGATGCCTTTGGAGATGATGGTGCTGCGGGTGTCTCGGCCGATATGTATCATCTTGGTGCCAGTGTCGGCTTCTTGGTAGTTGTTGGTCACGGCCACACTGTAGAACTCGGCTTGCGAGTGGTCTCCACGCAACACGCATGAGGGGTATTTCCAGGTGATGGCGCTGCCTGTCTCCACCTGTGTCCAGGAGAGCTTGGAGTACTCTCCGCGCAGTTCTCCACGCTTTGTCACGAGGTTGAAGACGCCGCCACGACCGTTCTCGTCGCCAGGATACCAGTTTTGCACGGTGGAGTATTTCACCTCGGCGCGGTCGTTGACAATGATCTCCACGATGGCGGCATGGAGTTGGTTCTCATCTCGCATTGGTGCGGTGCAACCCTCCAAGTAACTGACGTAAGCATCATCGTCGGCGATGATGAGGGTGCGCTCAAACTGTCCGGTGTTGCGGGCATTGATGCGAAAATAAGAGCTGAGTTCCATGGGGCATCTGACACCCTTGGGGATATAGACGAATGAACCGTCGCTGAAGACGGCACTGTTGAGGGCTGCGTAGAAATTGTCACGGTAGGGCACGACGGTGCCCAGATACTGTCTCACCAGGTCGGGGTGTTGCCGGATGGCGTCGCCGATGGAACAGAAGATGATGCCTTTCTCTGCGAGCTTGTCTTTGAAAGTGGTCTTCACCGAGACGGAGTCCATGATGGCGTCGACGGCCGTTCCGCTCAGCGCAAGTCGCTCCTCCAAGGGGATGCCGAGCTTGTCGAAGGTTTTCTCCAGCTCGGGGTCTATCTCCTTGTTCTTGGGTTTCTTGGCCAAAGGGTCGGCATAGTATGAGATGCCCTGATAGTCGATTTGTGGCAGTCGCACATGTCCCCATGTGGGCTGTTTGAGCGTGGTCCAATATCTGTAGGCTTCCAATCTGAAGTTGAGCATCCACTCCGGCTCCTCTTTCTTTTTTGAGATGAGCCTCACCACGTCCTCGTTAAGTCCTTTGTCGATGATTTCGGTATGAATGTCAGTGGTGAAGCCGAACTCATATTTCTGTTCGGCCACCTGCCTGACAAACTGATTCTTCTCGTTTTTGTTTTTTTCCATTTCTGGTTGTGCGGTCTCCTGAAATTACAGTTTCTGCTGCACCTCTATCTCCATGAAGGTCTCGATGATGTCGCCTACCTGGATGTCGTTGAAGTTGACCAATGAGATACCGCACTCCAGTCCGGTGGCCACTTCCTTGGCGTCGTCTTTATAACGTTTGAGGGCATCGATGTTGGCGGTGTGCACCACAATGCCGTCGCGCACCACGCGGGCCTTGTCTTTGTTGTGCACTTTTCCTTCTGTGACGAGTCCACCAGCCACGGTGCCCACCTTGGAGATCTTGAAGACTTGCTTCACCTCGATTTCTCCGGTCACCACCTCTTTCTTCACCTTGTCGAGCATACCTTCCATGGTCGATTTCACCTCGTCGATAGCATCGTAGATGATGGAGTAGGTGTTGATCTCCACGCCCTCGCGCTCGGCGAGCTTTCGGGCGTCGGCCGATGGGCGCACCTGGAATCCCACGATGATGGCGTCGGAGGCACTGGCAAGCATGACATCGTTTTCAGAGATCTGACCCACTGCCTTGTTGATGACATTGACTTGAACCTTCTCTGTAGAGAGTTTGATGAACGAGTCGCTGAGGGCCTCGATAGAACCGTCGGTGTCGCCTTTGACGATGATGTTGAGTTCGTGGAACTCGCCGAGGGCGATGCGGTGTGAGATGTCGTCCAGACCCAGGGTCTTAGTGGTGCGCAGCCCCTGCTCACGTTGCAGCTGGAGGCGCTTGTTGGTGATGTCGCGGGCCTCTTGCTCTGTGGGCATGACGTGGAAGGAGTCGCCAGCGGTGGGTGCTCCGTTGAGTCCTAAGATGATGGCTGGCTCTGCCGGTCCTGCCTCCTTGATGCGCTGGTTGCGCTCATTAAACATGGCCTTGATGCGTCCGTAGCTGGTGCCTGCCACCACGATGTCGCCCACCCGGAGGGTGCCGTTGGACACGAGAACGGTGGAGATATATCCACGTCCTTTGTCGAGCGACGACTCGATGATCGAACCAGTGGCTTTACGGTTGGGGTTGGCTTTGAGCTCCAGCATCTCTGCCTCGAGCAGCACCTTTTCGAGCAAGTCGTCGACACCGATGCCTTTCTTTGCTGAGATTTCCTGGCATTGGTATTTGCCGCCCCAGTCTTCCACCAGCAGGTTCATGTTGGCCAGGTCTTCACGTATCTTGTCGGGGTTGGCTCCCGGTTTGTCTATCTTGTTGATGGCGAACACCATCGGCACGTTGGCGGCCTGTGCATGAGCGATTGCCTCTTTGGTGGTGGGCATGACGCTGTCATCGGCTGCGATGATGATGATGGCGATGTCGGTCACCTGAGCACCGCGGGCACGCATGGCGGTGAATGCCTCGTGGCCCGGCGTGTCAAGGAATGTGATTTGGCGGCCGTCTTTCAGTTCCACGATGTAGGCTCCGATATGCTGTGTGATACCTCCTGCCTCACCGGCGATGACGTTGGTGTTGCGGATATGGTCGAGCAGCGAGGTCTTACCATGGTCTACGTGACCCATGACGGTGACGATGGGTGCGCGTGGCACGAGGTCGTTCTCGTCGTCTTCTTCCTCGGTGATGGCGTTTTGCACCTCGGCACTGACGTATTCGGTCTTGAAACCAAACTCGTCGGCCACGATGTTGATGGTCTCAGCGTCGAGGCGCTGGTTGATGCTGACCATGATGCCTATGCTCATGCAGGTGCCGATGACTTGGTTGACGCCAACGTTCATCATAGTGGCCAACTCGCTCACGGTGACGAACTCTGTCAACTTGAGTATCTTGCTCTCGGCGCGCAACTCCTCTCTTTCCTCAAGAAGTTTCTCATGTACGGCCTCGCGCTTCTCCTTGCGGTATTTGGCGCCTTTCTTGTTTTGGTTTTTGCTGGTCAGACGGGCCAAGGTCTCTTTTACCTGACGTGCCACATCCTCCTCGTTCACTTCGAGTGGGCGCTGGTTGCGCTTGCGGTTGCGGTCTTTCTTGTTCTTGTTCTTGCCACTGGCCTGTGCGGCGTTGCCGGCATTCTGAGCACCGCCTCCGCTCTGGCTGGCGGCGTTGATGTCGACACGCTCTTTGTTGATGCGTGCCCTCTTCTTCTTCTCATTGCCGGGAGCAGTGCCGTGCTGCTGCTGAGCTTTCTCCTCACGTTCCTTGCGCTTTTCCTCTTTGGTCTTTTTCTTCGGACGAGTGCTTTGGTTGATGGAGTCGAGGTCTATTTTGCCCAGGACATTCACCTTGGGAGCGTTCTTCTGTTCGCTCTTCAGTGTGAAGATTTTGTTTTCTGGGGCAGCGGGCTTTTCTTCAGCAGGCTGTGACGGTGCGGGTTCTTCTTTTGGCTGGACGGGGGTGGTGTCCTGTGCCTTGGCGGCTGGTTGTTCCACTTCAGGTTTTGGCTGAGTGGGGGCGGGCACTTCTTCTGCCTTCACCGTGAGAGGCTTTTCCTCCTTAGGCTGCTCTGTCATGACAGGCTGTGGCGCAGTCTCGGTCTTGACCTCAACCGGCTGGGGCTCTTGTGGCGTACTGACAGTCTTGCTTTCGGCAGGAGTGTCTGTGGCCTGCTGCTTTGGCTGTACGGTTTTTTCTGGTTCTGCGGCCACTTTGGGTTCTGGACTTTCGGCAGTAGTCCTTTTTGGCGCTGGCTGGGCTGCGGCAGGTGTGACAGGCTCTGGTTTTGGGGCCGGTCTTCTGCCTATGGAGTCAAGGTCTATTTTCCCCAGAGGTTTGTATTTCACCCTGGTGGAGTCGAGCAGGTCCTCGCCTTTGTGGTTCTCCGGCTCAACGCGCTTTTTCTCCTTGGGTCTCTTCTGAAGGAACTTGTCAGCTTGGTTTCTCACCTCCTTGTCACTTTTGAACTCTTCGACCAGCGCTTCGTATTGTGCGTCGTTGAGCTTGAAGTTCAAGTCGCCTTTCACCTCACCCAAGTTGCTTTTCTTTTCAAGGAATTCAACTGCCGTTTGAAGTCCTATGTTTAATTCTCTTATTGCTTTATTTAGTCTTATAGCCATTCTTTTTTTCTCGATTTAGTTGTCTTGTTATGTCGCACAATACCTGTAGGGGTTATCAGCTCTCAAACTCGGCTTTGAGCACACGCAGCACGTTGTCTACGGTCTCTTCCTCAAGGTCGGCTTTCTCTACAAGCATGTCGCGGGGTGCGTTGAGCACAGCTTTTGCGGTGTCGAGTCCGATACGCTTGATGGCATCGATGACCCACATGTCGATTTCGTCGGCAAACTCCTCGAGGTAGATATCCTCCTCGGCCTCATTGTCTTCAATCTCGCGGAATACGTCGATGGTGTATCCTGTGAGCATGGAGGCCAGTTTGATGTTGAGACCACCACGTCCGATGGCGAGCGATACTTGCTCCGGCTGCAGGTAGACCTCGGCTTTGTGGTTCTCTTCGTCGATATTGATGCTCGACACCTTGGCAGGGCTAAGTGCACGCTGTATGTAGAGTTTGATGTTGGAGGTGTAGTTGATCACGTCGATGTTCTCATTGCAGAGCTCCCTGACGATGCCATGCACACGGCTACCCTTCACGCCCACGCAGGCTCCCACGGGGTCGATGCGGTCGTCGTAGCTCTCCACGGCCACTTTGGCACGCTCACCTGGCATACGAGCGATGTTTTTGATGGAGATGAGTCCGTCGTTGATCTCTGGCACCTCACCTTCGAGCAGTCTCTCGAGAAACATGGGGCTGGTACGTGAGAGGATGATTTTGGGGTTGTTGTTCTCATTGTCCACTCTCAGGATGACGGCCCTGACGGTCTCACCCTTGCGGTACTGGTCGGCGGGTATCTGCTCCGACTTGGGCAGGATCAGCTCATTGTTCTCGTCGTCCACGAGCAGCACCTCGCGCTTCCACATCTGGTATACCTCTCCGCTGATGATCTGGCCCACGCGGTCTTTGTATTTATTATATAATGAGTCGTGCTCCAGTTCCAGTATTTTGGAGGCCAGTGTCTGGCGCAGGTTGAGGATGGCTCTTCTGCCAAATTTGGCGAAGTCGACCCTCTCACTGACGTCCTCACCTACCTCGTAGTCAGGCTCTATCTTCTGGGCATCAGAGAGTGAGATTTCTTTGTTCTGGTCTTCCACCTCGCCGTCGGGTACCACCATACGGTTGCGGTAGATTTCGAAGTCACCCTTGTCGGGGTTGACGATGACGTCAAAATTCTCGTCACTGCCGAAAATCTTGGCAATGACATTGCGAAAACTCTCCTCGAGCACGCTCACAAGAGTGGTACGGTCTATATTTTTGTTTTCTTTGAACTCCCTGAATGTGTCTATCATATTCGGTGTCGAATCTGAAACTTTTTTTGCTGCCATGGCTTTACTTGAAACTGATTATGTATTTTGTATATTTTACTTGATCCATCTGGAAGTCGATGTCCACATCTGTGAGCACGGGCCTTTTTTTACCTTCTGGTCTCACTTTTTCTTTCACCGTCACGGTGAAGTCATTGCCATCGACGGCTTTGAGGATGCCTTTGTGTTTTTTCCCTTCTTTGTCCAGCACTTCCACTTCTTTTCCGATGAAGTTGATATACTGCTGTGGCACCTTAAAAGGCTGGCCGAGGCCCGCAGAGCCTACTTCCAGCTCGAAGTCTTCTTTGTCACGGTCGAGTCTGTCTTCGATATACTTGCTGAGCTCCACGCAATCCTCAATCCAGACACCGTCAGAATGGTCGATTTCCACTACAATCTTGTTGTCGGGACTGATCTGCACATCTACAAGGAAATAATCCTTTCCTTCGAGCCATTCCCCGACGAGTTGTTTTACTACGTTTTTATCTATCATATATGGGTAATTAAAATGAAAATGAGGGGCCTTGTCAAGCCCCTCATTCCACTGAACGGTGCAAAGGTACGAAAAAAAGGTTGTTCCCGCAAATAATTCGCCATTTTTTCCACCATGCGCCCTTATTTTGTCTTTTATGGTCTTATTTGGGCATATTTCTGCCCAGTATTTTCCAGTATTCGGCAGGGTTGTCAATGAGTCTGCATGCCTCCTCCATCTGTTTGTCGCCGCGCAGGCTGTTCTCGATGGCTCCTGCCTGAAAGTAGTAAGCGGCCACGATGTCGCCGGCAAGTATTTTCTTGATTTGCTCTTTGTTGTAGTCGAGGTCTTTGGCGATGTTGTGCTTGAGTTTTTTCTCCAGACTGTCAAACTCGCTTTTCGCATCGTCATAATAACCCTCAAACTGTGCCAGCTTGACCAGGTTTTTCAGGTATTTCTCACTCTCACGGTCATAGGTGAAGCCGCTGTCGATCACCCGCTGTTTGAAGTCCTCATAGTCGGCGTCGGAGATTTCGAAGTCTGCCGGGCGTGCGATGGTCGGATGCTTGGTGATATAGTCTACCTCATAGTTGAGGAGCACTTCGGTGGAGTCGGCACCGGAGGTGGCCAGGTAGTAGCCGATGTTGGGCAGCGAGTCGGGCTGTATCTCCACGTCGGGCTTGATGCCTCCTCCGTCGCGCACCTCTCTGCCGTGTGCGGTGTAGAACACGTGGGTGAGCGAGTCGGGTATGTGCTCTTTGTATCCGCCCTGGTCGTGCTTGTAGTTGATGGCTTGTATGCATCGCCCGCTGGGGATGTAATATTTGTTGGTGGTGAGTTTGAGACTGCCGTTGTAGGGCAGGTCAAGGCTCATCTGCACCAGGCCTTTGCCGTAGGTGCGGGTACCTAAGATGACGGCCCTGTCGAGGTCTTGCAGGGCACCGCTGGTGATTTCACTGGCGCTGGCTGTCATGTCGCTCACCAGCACCACCACAGGCATGACGCTGTCGATAGGCTCCACTTTGGTGAAGTAGTCTTTGTTGGCCCTTTTCATCTTTCCCCTGTTGGACACAATCAGGAGGTCTTTGGGCACAAACATATTGACAATCTGCACCGCCTCGGCCTCAGAACCTCCGCCATTGCCACGCAGGTCGAACACCAGACCACGCATTCCCTGGTCTTTCATGTCGATGAAGGCACGGCGCACCTCTTTGGCGCAGCCTTCTGTGAATTGTGAGAGGTTGATATAGCCTATCTTGTCAGGCCGCAGACCATAGTAAGGCACGGAAGGCGTCTGGATGGTCTTGCGCGTGATTTTCATCTGCATTTTCTTGCCGGTCGACGGACGCTTGATCTTGAGCACGAAGGTGGTGCCGGGGTCTCCTCTGAGGTGACTGCTCACATACGACACGTCTTTGTCCACCATCGTCGAGTCGTCGATGCTGAGGATGATGTCTCCCTTTCGCAGTCCGGCTTGTGCGGCGGGCATGCCCTCGTATGGCTCATCGATGACCACTCTCTTGAGCTGGGTGTTGTATCTGATGAGAGCTCCTATGCCAGCGAACTTGCCTGTATAGATCTCTTTCAGGTCGCCCATGTTCTCCTCGGGGTAATACTCTGTATAGGGGTCGAGACTTCTGAGCATCGCCTTGATGCCCGTGCCTACCACTTCCTGAGCGTCGAGCGTGTCCACATACATGAGGTCAAGGTTTTTGTATATCGTGTTGAACACGTCGAGGTTTTTGGTCACGTCGAAGTAGTGGTCTTTCTCGCTTTGCGCCATGGTGGGCAGGCATGCGATGCAGATGAGTGTTTGCAGTAAAAAGCGTCTCATGTCAGTATAAATGTGTAATGCAGTTGCAAAAATACATCTTTCACGCCGTATAACATTCAAAAACGAGTGAAAAATTAACTTTTTTAGGATAAAAATAAAATTTTTCGGGAAAAAGTTTGGTGGAATCAAAAAAACACTATACTTTTGCATCCGCAATCAAGCAAACACTGCTTCAGTAGCTCAGTTGGTTAGAGCACCTGACTGTTAATCAGGGGGTCGTTGGTTCAAGCCCATCCTGAAGCGCTTAAAAATGAGAGAGTTACGCAAGTAACTCTCTTTTGTTTTTGGTCATCTGAACAAATTTTGGTTATTAATATTGGGTCAGCGGATAAACCTGGTTGGTAGGGCTTGCACGGTCAAGAGTAATTCGTTACCTTTGTGGCATGAAATCAGATACCCTATTGCGTGCCATCCTCCCCGATGTGCTTATAGACAACTTCGACGTGATTAATTTCGAG
>JAEEGL013930323.1_pt1 | contig 19593 bp, 17 predicted proteins | sample 9134231 | NCBI WGS metagenome assembly JAEEGL01 (sample SAMN16246548, study PRJNA631951) | gut metagenome | biome: gut microbiome; feature: rumen; material: fiber-attached | host: Bos | place: Iran: Karaj | collected 2018-10 | reverse complement strand
TTTGTTGTATAAAGAGCCTAAAAGTGATAGAATTAAATTATAAAATGGGATGGTATGTAATGAATGAAAGATATCGAGTAAATTCCGAAGAATTTGAAGAATATAAAAGAAAATTTGAAGAGAAAGTAAGTGACATAAGACAAGACCTATTTGACCTATATTTTATAAATAGAAATGTTAAATGGGAAGGCGTTGGTCACGATGACTTTGATGCTATCATAAATTATAAAATCGATAGATTAAATTACATCCCCCAAATCTTAGATTTATATGTAGATATAATGGATAAAGCGATAAAGAATTATGCCGAAGGAGCAGAATTAATAAAGAAGACATTTGAAGAGATACTAGAATTAATAAGACAAGAGAAAATAAAGAGAGGAGAGATAATCAATGGCCAAGAATAATATAGAAGCAAATATAAGTGAACTAGATCGATTCTCAAAAGACATAAGAAATAAAACTCTTAATATGAATAATATTCTAGATGAATTAATAACAATGACAATTGATATGGATAAATTTTTTGATACACCAAACGGAAAGATAATGAGAGAGACATTAATAGATTATTTAAAAGAATCAAAAACAAATTGTACATCATTTGATTACATATGTGATGGAATAGATACATCAAAGAGGATGTATGAAGCAGCACTAGCAAAAACAAATAGTAGTTTAAGAGGTTAAATATGGCATACGATCCAAATAATCCTAATAAATATCAAAAGCAAGCAGCAGAATATGCATCATGTTGTTCATCACTAGATAGTGAGTTATCAGTAGCGTTAAGTGAATTAAATAAAGTAAATGAAACATTAGGATTCACATCAAAAGAATCAAAAGATATAGGTGATGGAGGAGATACATCAGCATGTAAAGATGCCTTAACCTTAAATGTAATAGTAAGTAATGAAGAGATAAAATCAGAAATAAAGGAGTTACAACAAGATTTAACAAATTATACAGGATTAATAACACCAAAAGCAAAAGAATTAGATGATTTAGAAAAAGCAGAATATGATGCAGCACAAAAAGCATTAAATGAATCAAACAGCAGTGACGATACAGAAAAGAAAGAAGAGACACAAACAGAAAACACAATATAGTAATGAAATAATAATAAATAATGATTGGAGGTGATGTTGTGAGTGGTTATAAAAGTAATTATGGTATAAACCAATTAACACCAGAGTATTTATATTATTTAACAAATGCTGATTTTTTTGGACCTACTATAACTAAAAATGGAAAATATTACATCACAACATTAAATCCAAATGTTAATATATTAACTGTTCCAGAAACAGTGTCATATAATCCAAATGATGATAATTATTATGGCAAATATTATGGAGTATCATTGGTAATAAATCAAACAACATCAACGGATGATGCTGAAGTATTAATAAGCAATGCTCGTGAGAAATGGGTTGAGGCTTACGATTCTGGGTTTAAAACACCATATCAATTAGGACAAAACGCTGATGAAATAGATCAATATATAAAAGAAGTAGAGAGTACAACAGGCCGTGAAATTGAACATTTTGAACTTGGTGATAATCATCCAACAATATGGTATCGCGATGATGATGGAAATCTTGTTGATCAACCTGTAGAAATAAAACCAAATCCAAATATTGATAAGCAACTTCAAGAAATCGAAGATTATTATAAAGGCATATATGGAGAAGATAAAAAAGTTAAAGTCATAAAAAAAGAAAATGGTAATTATGCTTTAATGGTTGATGATGATGAAGTTAAGGAATTTTCATTAAATAAATATGATATGTCAGCTATTGAACAATCTATTGGAACACCTAATAAAGTCAAGTCATCTGAGATATTAGGTGATGATAATAAAGCATATCTTGAGAATTATTATAAAGAGATGTATAAAGATCAAGATGTTAAAATAATTAAAAATGAAGATGGTTCTTATAGTTTATTAATAGGTGATGATAAAAAAGTTGATTTTGAAAAGGGAGCAACAATTGCGGAAGCCTTAACACAAGCTAACAATGAACTTAATGATGGCAAGGCAATGAAAACACCTAATAAAGGTCAGAATACAAGAGGGTTAGATGACTTAACCGGTCAAGGATATCGTATATATATAAATGTAAAAGATTTTGAAAATGTACAATCTAGTCATAATATGGCAAATGGCATTTTAGATGGATGTACAACAATGTATCGAACTGATATGTTTACTGAAAAATTAGCTGAAGCATATAGTTCATTAATTGGTTTGGAAGGGAATACAGATCCAACTAATAGGATTGCGAAAACTAGTGAATTATTAAGTAATATAGTAATAAATGTTCATTATTCACTAGAGGCCTATAAAAATATTGATCATGATTTAGGAATAGTTATTAATTCTGTTATTGAAGAAATATTTAATGTTAATTCTTATGATAATATTCATTCCGAATTTAATAATCTAACACTTGAAGAAAAAGAGAAAAGATTAGATACTATGATTAAATATCTTGATGAATCAATAAAAGATTTACAAGATGATTATGATAGATATTATACTAACTATTTAGGTGCTCCAGTACCAGAATCCTTTGCTCAATTTTTAGTTGGTCTTGCTGATGCTTTCTCATTAGATGGTACACAAAAGGATGTTAAATATTATAGTGATGAAAACTATTCTAAATATGGAACAGTAAGACTTGATTTTGATCAAATAACAACAACAATGAATTTTCTTAAAGAGCATGATGTTATAAACAAGTTAGGTTCGTATGCAGGTACAGCTAATCAAGGATCAACAATAGCAAGTGAAGCGTGGGAACAATCTGGTATGGCGGAACTTAATAAATATATTTTAGCTAACAGTAATGTATCAGATTATACTAATGAACAAAAAAATGATTATGCAGAAAGATTATTCTTGACAAGATTTATAAATAGTCAAGGAGACTTTAGAAATGAATTTAATGATAAATATGGACAAGATCCAAGTAACTTTTTACTAGATCAAGGATTATGGGGAAATAATGATCCAAATGGTTATTATGTAATTCGTCGTGATTTAATAAATGATATTAAGGGATTAATATCAACAAAGTTGAATGAAACAGTAACTATTAAAACATATGAAATAGATGAAGAAAAACTTGCTTTAGGAGATAAAGATGTTAATAAATATAAATCATTTAATGTCTTTGAATTATATGATTATTATACTAGTGAAGAATTCAAACAGGCAGAACAAGAATTGAATGATAGTATTTTGAGTTTAAAAAATACTAAATATAATTATGAACAATATCGAGAAGTTATGCCTTTCTTAGAATATAAATCTAGTGAAAAATATTTAGAATATTTAGCTAAAGATTATAGTAAATATGATGTAATGTATGATGCACTGGGAAATAAAATTCAATTCTTGAGTCAAGAAGAGATAGCTTTATACTATATGCTTAAAGATTCTGAAGGCGAAGAAAAGGCATTGAAATATCTTAGTTCAATGGAAGATATGATAGCTCAAAGAGAAGGATTCCAATTGGCAGCTGAAAGAATCTATGGAATGAACCAAAATGGTGAGGACCCTTTAGATTTTACAAATTCGGGTTGGAATGGACTTACTGATGGACTAGAAGGTTTCTTTAGAAATATTGGTAATTTCTTCTATAGTGATGGCAAAAGAGATGCTGTTGATTACCGTAATATGTTTATGCTTCAATTACTTTCTCAAGATAGTATATATAATGATAAATTAAGTAAAGAATATAGAGATATATTAAAAAGAAACTACAATGTTATGAATTCAGTAGGACAAGTAATGATTCCTGCTTTATCAAGATTTATTCCATATGTAGGATGGGCAGTGAGCCCAGCCCTTATGGCAATGAGTAGTTTTGGTGGAAGTGTAGAATATGCAAAACAATTAGGTAAGAGTGATGTTCAAGCATATTTATATGGTGGATTCCAAGCATGTTCAACTTTAGTACTATATAAATTAGCCAGTGGTATCCCAGGACTTGGTAATGGACAGATACCAAATGGTTGGTTAGATTTTGCAACAAATATTGGAAGAGCTGCTGAAAGAGCAGTATTAAGTACATATGTAGATGCAACATTAAGAGCAACTATCTTACAAGAGCCAGTAGATTTTTCACATCTACCAGAGCAAGCATTAGATCAAGCACTTACATCAATGTATGTATCAGCAGTAATGCAAGCAGGAACTAAGGCGGTATTTAAACTAGCCGATGGTATAACAATAAAATTAAGTGGTGGAGAATATAATAGTTATCAAGATTTCTTAGCAGATACAGAAGCTCAATTTAAAGCAACTCCAGCTGGTCAAAGATTATTAAAACTATATCACATGGATGACAAAAGTGCATGGAAAGAATATAAAAAGAATCATAAAGGTTCTATTATTGTTAAAATGGTAGAAGAAATGAAAGATGACAAATCTTTTAATCCAGAAAACTGCACAGATAGAGCCGAGGAATTAATTGGTATAAAATTAGATCCACAAGAAAGGCTAATGTATGATCCAAATGATGACAATTTTTATATAGTAAATTTAAAAACTGGTGGAGGTATGACAGTCCCAGGGGATTGGTTATCTAATTCTTCAGCAGGGCAAACATCAGCAAATAATCAAGCTCTTAGTTCATATGGTAATTTACCATCTGTTTATACTGGATCAGGAGATGTTAGTTCATCAGTAGATGGAGTTAATCCAAGCAATTTAGTTGGATTAAAAACTGGACCATCAATTCCAACGTTTAGTGGAAATACTGATGATGCTTTAATTGCAGCAGGAAGCACTGGTGATCAAGATGTAACAATTAATGGTAATAATGTAGATGTAATCCCTAGTGAAAACTTGCCACAAACTACTGCTATGCCAAAAACATTAACTCCTGAAGATATAATGTTAGTTCATGCAACGGACTATTTACCTATTGATAAAACAATAAAATCAACAGGAGATTTAGGAGTTGGAACAAGATACACTGTTCATTTATCTTGTAATGGTTTAGTAAAAGGTGGATTCTCTGGTGCTGGAGATTGGGAACATAGTAAATATGTAATTCTAGAACCAGGTAAATATCATTTTGGCGATAGTTCTTTAAGGGGAGGATTTGCTGGTGATGTTTATTATGATAAACCGTTTGAATTAAAAGAACCAACAATAATAATGAGTCAACAATCATATGATGATTTAAGCCCTGAAGAGAGAAGTCAATTAGGTGGTTATAAAATATTAATTAAAGCATTTGATCTCAATAGTAAAGATGTATCTAATGCTATTAAAATGGCTGGATATCATGCTGTTGATCCTACATCTGTTCCAGCAACCGGAATAGATTATACAGGCGATAGAGAAAATGAGCGTTTAACTCCTGAACAAAGGGCATTTGAAGAGGCATTCACCAAGATGATTAGTGAATCAAATCAAGAAGGAATAACAGAAGCTAGAACGAGATTGTTGCATGCTAGATCAAAAGAAATGGCATATGAACAAACTATGAAAAATGCTGAAGCAGTGTTATCTGATAGTCGAGGAACTAGTGTACCAATTGGTCGTGAACCTGTTGAAATTTCAGAAAAAGAATTCTTATCAATGATTGATCCATATGGTGATCCAAAAACATTAATGGATTCAGATAAAGTTCTTGATGGAATGAATAGATATGGCATCAGTTATGATCCAAATACAGATAAATATTATGTTGGATCTATAGATGATTGGCGAAGAATGAATCAAGATCAATCTATCTATGGTGATAAAACAAGAGCAGAAGATGCTGCAAGAAGATATTGGAAAGATAAGCCAGAAGAAATTATTAGTTTAAGAGAAAAAGAACTACAAGAAAAGACTGGAAAGCCATATGTATTCAAAGTAACAGAAGATGGAAAAGTAATAGTTACTCTTGATAAACCATTATCATTACTTGATGATGACACCGTTGATGCGGCAGAATTAAAAGGAAAAGAAGGAAGAGCTATTAATGGTAAGAGTGGAACTGATATTGGTGTAACATATGATGTGGATGATTTAATTAATGGTCTAGATGAAGATGTTATTTTAAGAACATTAAAAGATCAAACAGAACAAGCTCTAAATGAGGTTGTTGCAGAAAGAAATAAAGATTCATCAACTCCAAATGGAAGTAGTAATGCCACAGATTTATCTACACGTGATGCAGTTAGTAGTTTTTCATCTGGTTATAATGCTGATTTTACATCAGAAGAAGCTCAACAGTTCTTAATAAAAACTTCAAATGGTTATGGATTTGATCATACAGCTTTCTCTAAATTCTTAAGAGATAATGGAAGATATAAGACAGATACTCCAATATATAGTAAAGACAATCTTCCTTCAACAAAAGGAAGTGTAACTTTAGGAGAAGGAATTGCCTATGTTGATTATGGTAATCAATATGGTGGAAGAACATTACCGGTTGAATTTCCAGATACACAATATGTCATTGTTAAAAAGAGTGATCTAGATAATATAAAGACAGTTAGTGATTCTGGTGAATCAACAGGATATGAACTTTTAATTACTGGTGATACAAGTAAGGTTGAATATCAAAATGGACAAGCTGTTTATGAGAAAATGCCTCTTGTTGATGGAAAGACAATGAGTGATATTACAGGAATAGCCGCGTTAGAAGGAAACGGTGTCGATGATTATGTTGTTGCTTTAGTATCAACAAAAGCATTTGATGAACATGGAACATTAATTGGAAAAAATGGAGAAAGAATCTCATCACATGATGTATCAGGATTTAATCCAGAATTAATTAAGACAGTTCCACTTGGAACAGAGGTAACTGACTTAAAAGTTGTAGCTGGTCCTGGTAGTGAAGATGTATATAGAAATGCTTCTGATAAGTATGCCCAAGATGATAGATTCTTATCAAATAATCCTAACGGATATTGGAAGATGGAAGGGTCAATAAAAACAACTAGTGGAGAAACATTAAAAGTTCATTTTACAATTGATGAATATGGAAATGTATATTATTTTGGTGATGATTATCCTAAAATTAAAGAATCAAAGAAATATGAATCACAAGATAGATTAGATCAAACAGCACCAACATGGGATGACGCTAATGATTCTGCTCATTATGAATTAATAGATGGTGAAGTAACACCTATCAGTGTTGAAGATTTAATGAAAATATATCCATATGATAAATTACAAACTATTCTTACACCAGAAGAATTGAAATCATTAAATGCAGATGCGAAAAAGGTTGATCAATTGAAATATGGTGATATCTATAAAGAGATTAAAGAGTTATATACTCCAGGTGAATTGTTATCAAGTGGTGTAGATCCAAAATCATTAACATCTATTTATTCAATGGATGAAATAAAAACTTCTCTATCTTTTGATGAATTGTGTAATAATTTTTCACCTAAACAAATTAAGAGAATGTATACAACTGATGAATTGTTACAAAAGAGTTCAAGTAGTCAGTTAACAACATTATTTACAACAAAAGAATTAAAAAAGATGGGAAGTATAGATTATTACTATAAAGAAAAAGGATTTACTCGCGAACAACTTATTTCGATTTATGGTAATGATGCTGTTAATAATTATTTAGGAGGCAATAATGAGTGATAATATAATTGGTACGATTATTTATAAAGGTAAAACAGGGAATGGTTTAACCAATGAAAAAGAATATAGAGTTATTAATATTGTTCCTCCTAAGGTAGAAATAATAGATGACTATAATAATATTGTTTTATTTGATATGTTTGCACCTAATCCATTTAAAGACCCACTTCAATATGGTAAGTGGGAAATAAAAGAAGACATAACAGGTGTATTACATCAAGAAATGGATATTATTAGAATAGGAAAATTAAAATATATTGGTAGATCATTTGAAGAGTTAACTGATGGTCAAACATATATTATAAAAAAAATTAATAGACCATTTTTCCAAGTTGTTGATAATACTGGTAAAACACAACAATACTTTGTTAATATGCCAAGTCCTTTGTTAGCACACTTCCCATATGGATATTGGGAAATAGAAGAAGATTTATATGGTAAATTAAATAACGAATTATTTAATAATCAAGAATATTATCGCTTGTTTGGAGGATTTCCTGAGAAGACTTATAATAGTCAGAATAATGAGGAAAAGAAATCTTTATAAAACAAGATTTCTTTTCGTTCATATAATATGTTATAATTAATAATGAGGTAGTTATGGAAAAAGAAAACTATAAATTTATATTTGAAAATGAAAATGGTAAAAAGATTAATTGTGAAATGATACTTAGTTTTTATGTAAAAGATAAAGATAAGAATTATATGTTATTTACAGATAATACATATGATGAAGATCATAATTTAAAAGTTTATCCATATTATAATACTAGTAGTAATGAGGAAATGGTTCCTGTTACAGATGAAAAAGAATTTAATATGATTAATAACGTATATGAATCTGTAGTTAAGAAGGTGACTGATAATGGATAAAAATATAATAGTTAACAAAGTTAATGAAGATAAAATTAAAGAAGGACCTTCTAAATTAAAAGCTATTAATTATGGTAAAGGTAAAGTATTACTTACGATTGATAAAGTATTAGTAGCTGGTGCAGCTATCTTTGAAGCCATAAGAGAGTTACCTGGTTTTGAATATTTAAAAGCTATGACAACAGGTAATCTAGTTACAAAATTTAATAACTGGATTGCATCTATTTCGGCTGTTAAACCTAATTTAACAGGATTAACACCAGAAGAAATATTTGAACTTGGTAAAGATAGTGCTTTAGCAGCATCCAATGCAGCAGCTAATGGAATAGGGTTAGTCTTTTCAGCAGTATTAGAATTTATAGTACAACATCCAACAGTATCTGTATTAGGTATAACAGCACTCTTTGGAATACTATCATTACCATTTAAATTCTTAATAAATAAACTTGCAGAACATGGTATGAAAAAACACGAAAAAAATATGAGTAAAGTAAAATAGATATTATGCAAATAATATCTTTTTTTTGGTATAATAATTAAGAAGGGAGGATGCTATGAATACATTATTTGACAAGGAAGAAAAATATAGTTTTAAACCTCTTGCTTATAAAATGAGACCAATTACATTAGATGAGTTTTTTGGTCAAGAAGATGTAGTAGGTAAGAATTCAGCAATTAGAAGAATGATTGAAAGTGATACTATTACATCAATGATTTTTTGGGGTCCTCCAGGAGTAGGTAAAACAACATTAGCAAAAATAATTGCTAATGAGACAAGTTCAGCATTTTATGAATTAAGTGCTGTAACAAGTGGCGTTAATGATATTAAAAGACTTGTAGAGCAAGCTAGAATGAATAGATTTGATAACAGGAAAACAATTGTCTTTGTCGATGAAATTCATAGATTTAATAAAGCTCAACAAGATGCTTTCTTACCACATGTTGAAAGTGGAGATATTATATTAATTGGGGCAACAACAGAAAATCCTTCTTTTGAAGTTAATTCAGCTCTTTTATCAAGATGTAAGGTTTACGCTCTTCATAGTCTAACAAAAGAAGATCTTGTTGGCATCTTAAAAAGAGCAATAGACAAGAATGAAGATTATAAAGATGTAAAAATAACTAAAAGTGTTTTAGAACTTATTGCAAGTAACTCTGCAGGTGATGCAAGAGGAGCACTTAATACACTTGAAAATGTTATTAATTTAACACCGGTTGAAAAAGGTAAAAGGACAATTAATGATAAAAATATAAATAAGATATTAGATAACAAACTATTTATGTATGATAAAAATGGAGAAGAGCATTATAATTTAATATCAGCTCTTCATAAATCAATGCGTAATAGTGATCCTGATGCAGCCTTATACTATCTTGCAAGAATGTTTGAAAGTGGTGAAGATCCACTTTATATTGCTAGACGTTTAATTAGATTTTCATCAGAGGATGTTGGCTTAGCTAACCCACAAGCTCTTGTTCAAGCAACAAGTTGTTATGATGCATGTCACTATATAGGATACCCTGAATGTAATGTCATATTATCTCAATGTGTTGTTTATTTATCTCTTTGTCCAAAGAGTAATTCACTTGAAGTTGGTTATATGGAAGCAGCAGAAGATGCAAGGAAAACAATGGACTTAAAAGTACCACTACATCTAAGAAATGCCGAAACTAAATTAGATAAAGATATGGGTTATGGTAAAGGTTATAAATATGCACATAATTTTGAAAATCATATTGCAAAAATGGATTGCCTTCCTGAAAAATTAAAAGGTAAAAAATATTATCATCCAACAGAAATAGGACAAGAGAAGAACTTTAAAGAAATACTACGTAAAGTAGAAGAATTTAAGAATAAGCCATGAAAAGAATATATTTATGTATTGATTTAAAAACTTTTTATGCTTCTGTTGAATGTGTTGAAAGAGGACTAGATCCATATAAGACTGATTTAATAGTTGCCGATACAAGTAGGGGAAAAGGAACGTTATGTTTAGCAATTACTCCTAAGATGAAAGAGAGAGGAATTCATAATAGATGTCGTGTTTATGAAATACCAAAAGATGTTAAGTACTTAGTTGCTAAACCAAGAATGAAGAAATATATTGAATATTCAGCTAAAATATATGGAATATATTTAAAGTATGTATCAAAAGATGATATTCATGTTTATTCAATAGATGAATGTTTCTTAGATATTACTAGTTATTTAAAGTTGTATAAAAAAGAGCCTATTGATATTGCCAAAATGATTATTGATGATGTTTATAAAACAACAGGAATAACAGCAACTGCAGGAATAGGTACTAATATGTATCTTACTAAAATAGCTTTAGATATTACTGCCAAACATGTTGATAGTCATATAGGTTATCTTGATGAAGAAAAGTATAAAGAAGAGTTATGGCATCACAAGCCTTTAACAGATTTCTGGCAAATTGGAAGAGGTATATCAAAAAGACTTGATAAATTGGGACTATCTGATATGTATGATGTAGCTCATTGTGATAAAAATATCTTATTAAAAGAATTTGGTATTAATGGTAACTTAATATATGATCATGCATGGGGTATTGAACCTTGTACAATTAAAGATATTAAAAATTATAAATCAAGTAATCATTCAATCTCTAATGGACAAGTATTATTTCATGATTATGATAAAGAGTCCGCAAGAAAAGTATTAATAGAAATGACAGATTCTTTAACACTTCAGCTTGTATCATTAAAGAAAATGACAGATCATATTTTCTTTTATATTGGTTTTTCTAAAGACTCTGAAGAACCTGTTAAAGTGAATCATAAATTAAAGAATCCAACATCAAGTTTTGAGAAAATAATTAGATATATTCTAGAAGATTATGATAAGAATGTTCATAAGAACATGATTAGAAGATTAAATGTAAGTTTCAGTATTTCTAAAAACGATTTAGTACAAGAAGATATATTTAGTAAGAAAGATGAAGAAAAGAAAGATACTAACTTAGAAGAGACATTACTAAAAATAAAAAAGAAATATGGTAGTAATTCAATACTACGTGCAGTTAGTTACACTGATAATGCAACAGCAAGAGAACGTAATAAATTAATTGGAGGACATAATGCTGAATGATTTAGATAGAGCCAAACAATTTTTACCATTTGATGCCTTAAAAGGTTTTAGAGAAGCTATTAGTACTATGGAAGAAATACATGAATCTAAAAAAGATTTATCTATTGATGAATTAAATGATCTTGATAATAAGATTAAAATGATTAAGAAGAATGATTTAATTAAAGTTAAATATTTTTATTTAGATGATTATATAGAAACTATTGATACTTTAAAGAAAGTAGATAACGTATTTAAAAGAATAGTATTAAAGAATAATAAAATATCATTTGATGATATAATCGATATTGAATTATTAAGGAGTTAGCATGAGAATAGTTATAGTAGGAGCTGGCGTTAGCGGGATGTTAGCAGCATCCATTTTAAAAGAAAGACATGAAGTAATATTAATAGAAAAAAATAATGAATGTGGTAAAAAGATACTTGCTACTGGTAATGGTAAGTGTAATTTTTGGCATGAAAATTTAACTATTGATAATTATGAAACCGATGATAAAAAGAAGTTAGATAGTATTTTGTCTAATCAAAAAGATTGTTTTAATTATTTATTGTCTTTAGGTATTTATCCAACTATTAAAGATGGTTATTATTATCCTAATAGTAAAGAAGCAAGTAGTATTAGAGATGTCTTAGTAGACAGTTTAGATGGTGTAAATATATTATTAAATGAAGAAGTGACAGAAGTTAGTGTTGTTCGTGGACAAATACATATTGAAACAACTGAAAGAGATCTTACTTGCGATAAATTAATAATTAGTTCAGGTAGTCTTGCATCTGTTAAAGAATGTAATACTTATTTCTTATTAAAAGGATTAACACATACTATTAATCCTGTACTTCCTGCTTTAACTAAATTAAAATGTCTTGGTACATATTTACAAGATTGGGATGGAGTAAGATGCCAGGCTAAAGTAAGTCTAATGATTGATAATGAATTAAGAAAATCTAGTATAGGGGAAATACAACTAGCTAAAGATGGTGTTAGTGGAATATGTGTCTTTGATATTAGTGGAGAAACTAATAAAGCATTATCAAGTAATAAGAAGTTCTATGTAACTATTGATTTTTTTCAACAAGATTTTAAAGAGTTTATGGATAAAAGAAATATTAATGAACCATTAAATAAAAGTTTAAAAACAGTCTTTAATAAAAAGTTAATAGAAGTATTCTTAAAACAAAGTAATATAGATGGTAATCGTTATTATAGTGATTTAAATGATGAAGAAAAAGAAAGATTATCTAAAACTATTAATGATTTTAGAGTTAATGTAATAGGCAGTAATGACTATAATAATGCTCAAGTATGTACAGGTGGAGTACCTCTATCTGAAATAAATGAAAAGACTATGGAATCAAAAGTAGTACCTGATATGTATATAACAGGAGAAGCATTAGACGTTGATGGTATTTGTGGAGGATATAATATGTCTTTTGCTTTTATAACAGGTTACATTGTGGGTAAATCTATAGGTGGTATTAATGATTAATATAAAGCAATTAAAATTAAATGTAGTTGATAATAATATTGATAATTTATATAAACTTATAGAAAAGAAATTAAAAATAAAGAAAGATGATATAAAAAAATTAAATATTATTCGTGAATCTATTGATGCAAGACGTGATGTATTAATAGTTTATGAAGTAGATATTGAAATTAATAATGAAGAGTCTATCTTAAGAAAGAATATAAAAGATGTTAGTTTAGCTCCTTCTCGTAATTATGAGTTTATTGGATGTGGAGAACACGAATTAATTAATAGACCAATAATCATAGGAAGTGGTCCAGCAGGACTTTTTTGTGCATACAATCTTTGCCTACAAGGATATAAACCATTAATTATTGAAAGAGGAAAGAAAATAGAAGAAAGAGTTAAAGATGTAAATTCTTTTTGGGAAACTAATAAGTTAAATATTAATAGTAATGTATCTTTTGGTGAAGGTGGAGCAGGAACATTCTCTGATGGTAAACTTAATACTTTAGTAAAAGACCCTGATAATCGTGGAAGACTGGTTATGGAAACATTTATATCTTGTGGAGCACCTAATGATATTATTTATAATCATCATCCACATATAGGAACTGATCTTCTTCGAAATGTAATTATTAATTTACGTAATAAGATAATTAATTTAGGAGGAGAATTTAGATATAATACTTGTTTAACAAATTTAGTAATTAAAGATAATGAAGTTAATGGAATAATAGTAAATAATAAAGAAGAAATAAAAACTAATTGTGTTGTACTTGCAATAGGTCATTCAGCTCGTGATACTTTTTATATGTTAAATGATAATAAATTAGATATGGAATCAAAACCTTTTGCAATTGGCGTTAGAGTACAACATCCACAAAAATTAATAAATGAAAATCAATATGGAAAATACTATAAATACTTAGATAATGCAAGTTACAAATTAACTTATAAGGCAAGTAATAATAGAGGTGTGTATTCATTTTGCATGTGTCCAGGAGGCTATGTTGTTAACGCGAGTAGTGAAGAGGGACTATTATGTATTAATGGAATGAGCAATCACAATAGAGATACTGAGAACGCTAATAGTGCAATTGTTGTAACAATAGATAAAAATGATTATGGAGAAGAATTATTTAGTGGTCTTGAATATCAAAGAGAATTAGAGAAAAAAGCTTATTCTTTAGGTTCTAGTAATATACCAATACAATTACTTGGTGATTATCTTTCTAATAAAGAAAGTAATAATTTTGGAACTATTAATCCCATATTTAAAGGATCTTATAAATTCTCTAACTTAAATGAATTATTTAGTGATGATATTAATAAAAGTCTTCATGAAGCTTTTCCTTATTTTGATAAAAAAATAAAAGGTTTTAATAATCTAGATACAATTCTTGCTGGTATTGAATCACGTACAAGTTCACCAATAAGAATAATAAGAGATAACAACTTAATGTCTAACATTAAAGGTATATATCCTTGTGGAGAAGGAGCAGGTTATGCAGGTGGTATTACATCAGCATCTATTGATGGAATAAAAGTATCAGAGGCTATTGGTAATTATTTTAAAAAATGATAGAATGATAAAAAGAGGTTAAAATGAAATTATTTAGAAAAGCAATATTAATAATTCATGGTTTTGCAGGTGGAACATATGATCAAGAAATATTAAACCATGAACTTGAATTAAAATGGAATTATGATGTCTTTACATTTACCCTTCCTGGTCATGAAGGAATGACTGAAAGAAGTATTAAATATACTGAATGGATAGAGAAAGCAGAATATGAACTTAATTATTTAATAGATAATGGATACAAAAATATCTATTTGGTTGGTCACTCTATGGGTGGTGTAATAGCAGGTTATTTAGCAAGTAAATATAAACAAGTTAAAAAGTTAGTACTTGTTGCACCAGCATTCCGTCATTATGGTTTTGAAGATGGAACATTTAGTTTTAAAAATACAGTTGTAAAAGGTAATAGAATAATTGGTCAATATGGACTCAAAATGGTAGCAAATCGTTTCCTTAAACTACCTACAACATATATAACAGAATTTAGAAAACTAGTTAAAGAAAATCAAGAAACATGTAAAAACATTCATATTCCAACATTAATATTACGTGGAACAATAGATGAAATAGTACCAGAAGATGCTGTTACTTTAATATATGAACAAATAGATAATAAATATAAAAAAGTAGTTCATTTAGAGAAAATAACCCATGATGTTTTTAGAGAAGAACTAAAGGAAGAAGCATGTCGTTTAGTATTAGATTTCTTAAAGTGTAAACATAGTATAAAGAATATGCCAGACTTAGTAAAGAAACAAGATTAATTGTTTCTTTTTTTATATAATTTTGTTACAATTATAATAGGAAGGTATATATGTTAGAGGATAATAGTAGTAAAGTTACAACCGTTATTATTTTTATAATATTAATTGTTGGCCTTAGTCTATATTTATTTAGTGGTAACAATGATACTACCACAAATAAAAAGCGTACTATTATGATTTATATGTCTGGATCAGACTTAGAATCAAAAGCAGGTGCTGCAACAAGTGATATTAATGCTATTAATCCAGATGAAGTAGACTTAGATAGTATGAATATTATTCTATATACTGGAGGATCTTCTAAATGGCATAATGAATTAGTTAGTTCAGGAGAAAATGCCATATACGAATTAAAAGCAAATGGTTTTAGCAAAATAAAATCATATAGTCAAAAGAATATGTCAACAAGTGATACTTTAGAAGACTATTTAAAATATGTTTATGATAATTATAAAACAGATAAATATGATTTAATTGTTTGGGATCATGGAGGAGCATGGCAAGGAGCAGTATCAGATGATTTTAATAAAGGAGATTATCTAGAACTAAGTGAATTCAAGGAAGCTTTATCGAGTAGTCCTTTTAAAGATAATAAATTAGAAGCAGTTATCTTTAAAACGTGTCTTAATAGTTCTTACGAAGTAGGTGTCACATTAGCGCCATTCGCAAACTATTTAGTAGGATCTGAAGAAGTAACATTTGCTGGTAATATTGTTCATGCCTTAGATTTCTTAAATGAGATAGATGGTAATACTGATCCTATTACAATTGGTACAATGTTTGCAGACTCTTATTACAATAATACGGTTATGAAAGCTAATCTAGCAAGTCGTAAAGTAATGGCTTTCTCTGTTGTAGATTTAAATAAAATAAATACTTTATCAGAAGAGATAGCTAACTTCTTTAATGGTATTGATATTAATGAGAATTATGAAGATATATCAAGAATAAGAAATAATTTACATGAATATGGTGGTAATAATGTTAAAACATTTGATATTGTTGATGCTTATCATTTAATTGATGAATTAAAAGACTATTCTACGTATGATAGTGAAAAAGTATTAACAGCCTTTAATGATGCAGTTGTTAATTGTTATTCAACAAATGAAAATACCTCAAAATGTCTATCAATTTTCTTCCCATTCAATGGATTAGAGAAGGCTAAAGATTATGGACTTAAAGTTTATAAAACCCTTGCAGTTAATGATGATTATTATAATTTTATAGATGGTTTTACTTTTAAACAATCACAAAGTGAAACATCAACATCAATGTTAAGACTTGATGAAGGTCATTTTACAAATGATATCAAGATTGATAATAAAATCCTTTCTTTAGATTTAACAGATGATGAAAAGAAAGATATTTTAGAGATTAAATATCATGTCTTTTTAAAGGATAATAATATATATAAATTAATTAAAACAGGAGATAATGTAGCAATAGATGGTAATAATTTATTAATAGATTTGTCGAATAAGTATTTAAAAATTAATAATGATTATGTTACACTAAATTATATAGATGGTAGTTATACAGTAGTAGGTTATTTATCAAATGAATTAGAAGAAAAAGAAACATTAGAAACAAAAGTTAATTATACTATCGGTGAAGATAATAGAATATTGGATACTATTGAAGAAACTGATGGAGAAGTAATTAGTAACCTAGTTTATGACTATAATGATTATAATTATTTATATTTTAATTATGATAATTATCATTTTAATAAAGAATTTGATGATAAATGGAAAGATAGTTTAGATAATAATATAAAAGCTATTAACAAAGATAATATGTTAATTAACTTAGTTAATTTAGAAGATAATAATTATTATTGTTTACTAGAAATAAGAGATATAAATAATAAAGTTCACTATACAAAATTAGAGAAGATTAAATAATGGAGGTATAAAATGAATTGTAAGAATTGTGGTAGTCCATTAACAATGGATGATAAGTTTTGTAAAAAATGTGGGGCAAGTACTATAGAAGAAAAAGTTGAACCAGTTAAGCCTATGGTTGATCCATCTGTATTATCGGTAAAACCAATGGGAGAACCAACTAATGAATTTGCTAAACTTGCTAAACCCGAAGATCATAAACCAGTTGTTGTTCGAAATACAAGTCCTATTCTATTAATATTTGTATTCTTACTTGCACTTGCTTTAGGTTATTTTGGATATCAATTTTTAAATAAAGATCAAGGAATAGAAACTAGTTTTAATGGATATGATTTTAAAATACCAAAAGGATTAAATGTTGATTTTCAAGAAAACGTTTTATATTTGTCAAATGATAATGATAAGATTAGCATTAATATCTTAGATATTGATTACAATAATATTAATACTGAAAAAACTATTGATAACTATAAATATGTTGAAGAAAAGACTGTTAAAGATAAGAAATATCAATTATTTACAAATAATAATGATAAGATTGTTATAATGGGTCTTGATAAAGATAAAGTAGTGTTAATGGTAGTCGCTAATAAAGATAATATTGATAATGAATTAAAGATTTTATTATCTGCAAAAGCTAATAATAAAGATGCAATTGATAACAAAAAATTATTATTAGATATGAAACAAATATTAGGTGGCGAAGAAGAAAATACTGGAGATATAGATGAATCTTTATATGAAGATATCTATGTTGATATTACTTTAGAAGAAATAAATGAATAAAGATGATGTAAATCATCTTTTTTTATGTTAAAATATTCTCGGTGATTTAAATGAATTTAGAAATTAAAAATCTATTTGTTCATGCAGAAGATAAAGATATTTTAAAAGATTTTAATTTAGTTATAAATAAAGGTGAAGTACATGCTATCATGGGACCTAATGGTACTGGAAAGAGTACTTTATCAAAAGTAATAATTGGTAATAATCATTATGTTATTGATAAAGGAGATATTCTAGTTGATGGTAAAAGTATAAGAGATTTACCTACATACGAAAGAGCAAGAATGGGTATTTTCTTATGTTTTCAATCTCCTGTTGCCATAGAAGGTATATCAAACAGTGAATTTATAAGAACAGCAATGAATTCTAATACAGATAAACCAGTAGGATTATATAATTTCATTAAAGATTTAGAAAGTAATATTGATAATCTTAAGATGGATAAAGAGATGATGCATCGAAGTCTCAACCAAGGTTTTTCTGGTGGTGAAAGAAAAAAGAATGAAATTCTACAAATATTGATGTTAAAACCAAAACTAATTATATTTGATGAATTAGATTCTGGTCTTGATGTAGATAGTCTAAAAATAGTTTGTGATAATATTAATAAATATTTATCTGAGAATCCTGATACTTCCGTATTATTTATTACGCATTATACAAGAATACTAAATTATATTAAACCAACTCATGTACATATGATGAATAATGGAACAATAGTAAGAAGTGGTGACTTTAATTTAGCTCTTGAAATAGAAAAGAATGGTTATAATGAATAAGTTAGAAGTAGTTGGTGAAAAATTAGATGTTAATCTAAATAATGATAAGTATTTATTAGAAGTAGAAAACGAAGAAAAATATGTTAGTTTCAATGTTAAGGGAGATAATAAATTAGTAGTTCTTGGAGATAATGCTATAATTCATTTATATTTTGTTTTTGACATTGATAATGAAAATGTAATGACTGTTAACTGTATAGGTAAAAACGTAACATTATTTGTTAAGGGTTCTCTATTTGAAAACAGTAAGTTTACCTTCAATTATGGTATTTTAGCAGATAAAGATTCAATTAATGATTTTGAAATATATCATATAGGTGATAATTCTATTAGTGAAATAAATAATGGAGGAATTAACTTAGGTAATAATAAATTACATTTTAAAATAGATGGAAGAGTACATAAAGGAACTAATAATATAGAATGTAGACAGAATAGTAAAATAATTAATTATAAAAATGGAGATTCTAAGATAATTCCTAATTTAATTATTTATACTAATGAGATAAATGCAACGCACTCAGCTTACATAGGAACAATAGATAAAGAGACTAAGTTTTATTTAGAAAGTCGTGGTTTAACAGAAGAAGAGATTAATAACCTTTTTGTTAAATCAATAATTCTAGGTAAAATGGAACTTGATGAAGAAGCAAGTTTATTTAATGAAAAGATAAAAGAATGGTGGTGATATTATGAATAG
>JAEEGL013443146.1_pt1 | contig 19593 bp, 12 predicted proteins | sample 9134231 | NCBI WGS metagenome assembly JAEEGL01 (sample SAMN16246548, study PRJNA631951) | gut metagenome | biome: gut microbiome; feature: rumen; material: fiber-attached | host: Bos | place: Iran: Karaj | collected 2018-10 | reverse complement strand
GTGCATATTATAATTCTTTAATAGAATTAAAAAATTATAATTTACACTCAATATCATTTCCATTAATAAGCGCAAGTATATTTGCAGGTAATCTTAAAAATGCAGTAACTATAACAACTAAGTATTGTAAGGAAGCATATAATAATTTTTTATCTAACTATAAAGATTACAACATAGATGTATATTTATGCTGTTATGATAAGAAAGAGTATGATGAAGCAATTAGTATTAAATAAATCCTATATTTTAGGATTTATTTTTTTAATAGAGTAGCAGTACTACACTAATTGAAATTGAATTATAGATTTTTGAATAGAAGGAACAAATATCTACATTAATTCTAAAAAAAGTATTTTCTATTTTTCTATAATCTCCTAAAAAGGAGATGTATTAATTGAAAGAAGAATATTATGTACTTATTAAAAATAAATTAATAGATAATGAAGTATATGCAAGAGTAAAAGACTACTCAAAAGAAAGAAACAAAGTTATTACTTATTTTGAAATAGGTAAACTGTTAAGTGAAGCAGGATCAAGATATGGAGATAACATTATTAAAGAGTATTCTAAAAAATTAGAGTTAGATTTAGGTAAAAAATATAATGTTAAAACTTTATATAAAATGAGACAATTTTATTATTTGTTTAGTGATAGAAATTTCTCGACAGTGTCGAGAATATTATCATGGAGTCATTATTCTGAACTCTTATCTATAAAAGATAAGAATGAAGTAGAATACTATTTAAATGAATCATTAAATAATAATTATTCAATTAGGCAATTAAGAGAAATGATAAAATCTAAAGAGTATTATAGACTTCCAAAATCCACTAGAAACAAATTAGTAACTGATACTAAACTAGAATTAAAAGATACTATTAAAGATCCAATAATAATTAATACTTATAAAGATATTATTAATGAAAAAACATTACAATTAGTTATCTTAGAAGATATCTCATCATTCTTAAAAGAACTAGGTAATGGTTTTACCTTCGTGGATAATGAGTATAGAATTAAAATTGGAGATAGATTCAATTATATAGATCTACTTTTATTTAACTATATCTATAATTGTTTTGTAGTAGTTGAACTTAAAGTAACAGAATACAAAAAAGAATATGCAGGACAAATAAAAGCTTATATGACTTACTGTGATAAGTATTTAAAGAGTATAAATAATAATCCTACATTAGGTATTGTACTAGTAAGAAAGAATAATAGATTCTATGTAGAATATACTTCTAATGAAAATATAATAGCAAGAGAGTATATATTATTTAATAGAGATATTTAATATCTCTTTTGTTTTTTATATAATATCAATAGAGGTATATATGAAGAGTTTAAGTAATAAAGAAAAGATTAATTTAATTAAAAAATATTATAAAAATAGTGAAACACTTTTTAATTTGTCTTTAATTAATTATGAAGATTTTAATTTATATATTACTTTAAATAAATTAAAGAATAGTGATTCGTATAGATTATCTTTTTTTAATTTAGATGATATTACTAGTAATGATATTGGATATTACTTATCTTGTACTTATATTAGACCTTATATAATAGATAATATTAAAGAAGATTTTAAAACTTTTGATATAGATTCTAATTATGAAGAAGAACTTAATGATATTAATATAGTAATATTAGAATCTAATATAAGTACAAAAGTAAATGACTCCTTTAAAGTTTCTTTTAATAATTATTTACCTAAGAGTTTATCTCATTTAGTATCTCTATTTTTATTTGTATTTGATACTATGCCTAAAGGTTATAATGAGATATTATTAGAGCTTTTATCTATAATTACTAATACTACTGAAAAGTATGAATATAAAAAAGAATTTGATTTTGATTTATTTAATGATGATATAAATTCAATATTTAGAGATGTTATTATTAAAAGAGGAATAGATTATTATAAAAATGATACTATTAAATTTTTAGAAAAAATAGATGAAGAAAACTATTATGCAATAGTGGAAGGTACAGAAGAATATTTAGTTATAATTAATTACAATGAAGAAAATAAAAAGCTAAAAGTCTATTGTACATGTCCATGTGAATTCTACTGTAAGCATATATATGCAGTATTATTAGCTATCAAAGAAAATAAAGCTTTTAAAGAATTCTATAAAGTTATTATTAGTCCTAATAATACATCTATAGATAATTTAATAGATTCTCATATATATTTATCTCCAGGAATAGAATATGATGATCTTATGATAATAGAAGATGGCCATATAAAATACATACCACTAGATGAAATAATAGATAACATTAAAGTATTAAAAGATGATGAAGATAATACTTTAACTAGTGAATTAGTAAATTATAATATTGAATATTAAGAGATATTTATATATCTCTTTTAGTTTGTATGTATATTTTATATAATTGATAATAGGAGAGTGTGTTTATATGAATAAAAGTTTTGAAAAATATGAAAAAAATTATCAAATAGTATAGTAAATAAATATAATGAATTAAAAAAAGAATGTAATGCAATAGAGGGTAATAATAATATTAAAAGACATACAATTCCTATAATGACTAGATATATAGAGGATTATATTGCAGTTATGATTTCTGATGTTATTGATAACAAATATAATATTTATATTGATCCTCAATTATCTAATCCTAACGTAAAAAAAAGAAAAGGGAAAATAAGTAGACCAGATATTATTCTTTATAAAAAAGAAATTATTCATAATGAAGATTATTTTATTATATATGGTTTATTTGAAATTAAAGCTCAATTAGGGTATTCTAGTGAAAAAAGCGTTTCAACCTTTATAAGAAATAATGAAAAGTTAAGCAAATTAGAATATCTTAACTTTAATATTAAAGATGGTAAAAGTATTAAAGTTAGGTATGCAAAAAATTATAAAGATGCATTTATAATTCTAACTAGTAATAATTCACGAAATTTCATAAATTATATTAATCATGATAATGTTTTTTGTTTTTACAATAAAGACTCTTGGTATGATAAAGCATCGAGCGATTATTTATATATAGATAATAATAAAGGAATGAAAGAATTTATTGAAATTTTAAAGAAAATTTAATTTAAGAAGGTGAATATAGTGGAAAAGGATAATCATAATTGGACTGATGAAGAAAATATAATATGCTGCTGTTATTATAAAGAATTATATAACTTGTATAATTTGGATTCTAAATTTTTGGATATATTGAGTAAGAATAATGGAATTCCTCTAAAATCAATTAAAGCAAAAATAGGTAATTATAAATCATATGAAAATGGTAGTAGTGTGCATATTGGAGATGCACATGTATTTTTTGATCAATATGAAAAAGAAAAAGTGAATTATTGTAAAATATTTATGAATTTTTTCTATTCAAAAGTTTATGGCAAAAATATTATTAGATTTCCTATGAGTAAGGATAATAGAACATTTAAAAACAAAACTATTAAACAAGTACAAAAAGAATTCTTTAAAAATGATTTAAATAAAAATGGGATTTATAAATTTGAAAATAAAAGCATAGGTGAAGTAAATGATGGTGATTTAATTTTATTTCAATTTGATGGCTCTATTATAGCCTCTGGTACATTTAAATATAAGGATTCTAATAATCATATTCTAGAGTTTTATAAAGGTAGTATAAAAACTTTCAATCCGATTTTTATGGAGGAAATGAAAAAAATATCACCTGTCTTTGATAAATTTGATCGAAATCCTGAACTTTTAAGCATAATTGACTATGGATTATTATGTGATCGAACAAAAGAATATAAACCCGATTATGAATTTGAGAATAAAAAACGTGTAAATTCAAAAAAAGAATGGATAAAAGTATTAGAAAATGAAAAAAAAGAAAACAATATAATGATTGATATATTAAAATACATGATGTCTTGTAAAAATAAAACATCTACAGGTAAAGAAATATGCGAAACATTAAATTTAATAGGTATCAATACTTATATTGTTCATTTTGGTGATAGAGTAATAAAATTATTAGGAATTAAGGAACAGTATTATGATGATTGGAAACGTAGATATTGGAATATTCCATTTACAACAGTGCCTGGAAAAAATACAAGTCATTCATTTTATTGGAAAATAAGAGATGAATTAGCTGATGCTTTGATAGAATATTTTAATTTAGATACATCAAGTATAAGTGAAAATGAAAAATATGAAAGATTTAATAAAAGAATTAATAAAAAGTATTTTTTAGATGAAGATATTGATATTGTATTAAATATTCTAAATATTGATTCTTCAAAAGTTACTAACATAAATGAAAAGAGAAAATTAATTTCTGAATTTAAAAATAATACTGATTGTTATAAAAAAATAAATGAAAAAGAATTTGTACAATATATTTATACTGAGTATAATGATGAATTTAATAATGAACACACTGTAAATGGAAGTATTAGTGATAATATAGAAATTGTTGATGTTTCTTATGGTGAAAATCATATATTTAAAGAAAAAAATAGTTATAGATCTAGAGAAACTGATTATGAAAGAATATCAAGAAATAAAAAAGATATTGGTAATAGAGGAGAAGATGCTATTAAAAGATTTGAAATAAAAAATCTAGTTGAAAATGGAAGACAAGATCTTGCAGAATGTGTAAATCTCGTAGATAATGATGCAAAAGGATATGATATTTTGTCATATGATATAAATGGAAATGAAAAACATATTGAGGTAAAAACTAAAAGTGGGAAAACTGGTAGTTTTTTAGATTTCTATTTGACAGATAATGAATTAAAAAAAATGAGAAATGATTCCAACTATTATTTATATTATTTATTTGATATAAAGTCTGATAGACCAAAAGTGCATATATTTGACAAAAGCATATTTGAAGACGAAAAGTATTTAAACCCGGTAATATATAAAATAGCAATAGATATAAAGAAAAAATGATTTGTCAAAAAAATATATACATATTATTCCTTATGTGATAAAGTAATTTCTACGTGTTATAAATGAAATAAGGTGAGTGTATGAATAAAGAGGATTTTAACGCATCAGAAGAACAAAATCTTATTTTTAATGAAGAAAATGATAATCTGAAATCAAATATGACTAAACTAAATATAGAAATGGATTATTTGAGTCAAGAAATACAAAAATCAAATGAAATCATGAAGGATAATCGAGGAGATTATAAAACACTAGATGATTTTGATAGAGCTAAAAGAGAAAAAAATAAAAAAGTAGATAAATTAAACATAATAAAAGAACAAATAGACAGTCCATATTTTGGTCATATTGTAGTTACAGTAGATGATGAGACAATAGATATATTTATTGGTGAGAGAAATATTAGAGATGAAAATCATGATATTATTGTTTATGATAGTGATGATCCAGTATGTGGTTTATTTTATTCAACACAAACTCAATATATTCATAAATCTCCTGGTGGTGAAAAAGTATATTTTGATTTAAATTTAAAAAGAGATATAGATATAGAAAATAAAAAATTAGTACATGTTGAAGAAAAATATAATAAATCAAATAAAAAAACTAATGCAATTAATGACTATTTCTTAAATAAAGTCCTAAAAGAAAAGAAAAACCAAAGTCATTTTTCAAGTATCGTAAAATCTATTCAAGCTAACCAAAATGATATAATCAGAGAAGATTATAATACTAGTATACTTTGCCAAGGTGTTGCTGGTTCAGGTAAAACTGTAATTATTGGACATAAGATAAGATATGTTTTATATAATAATGATGATTTAAATCCTAATGTTTTTCTATATTTAGCTCCTAACGGAAAATTCAAAGAAGAAGTTAAAATTCTATTTAATTCTTTGAAGTTAGAAAGATTAGATAATATCAATTTATTAACATATGATGAATATTTAATTAATAAATTTAAAAAAGTATATAACTATGAAAGTAATACAAAGAATAATTTGACAGACATAATTATTCTTAATAGCGGAAATAATAGGTCGTATTCTGATAAAGACATAGACTCTATTTATCAATTTATTAATAAAAATTATATTAATAAGTATAAGAACTATATAGATAAATATAATTATACAATTGATGAAAATATTTCTGGATATGAAAACTTGAAAGAACTAAATAATAATATTAATAATAAAATATCTGAAATAGATATAGTTAAAAGAAATGTTGATAAATATGTAGAGAATATTGAAGAAATTATATCAAATATTATGAATGCTGAACTTGTAAATAGTATAGGAAAGCCAGGATATAATTTTAATAATATGAAGGATATTAATACTAATTTTTATGCAAGAAATGAAATGGAAATTGGTAAAAATAATCAAGAAATAGAATTTAGAAAAGAATTACTTCAAGATATAGAAAAGCAATTAAATGAAAAATATGGAAGAAGTTTACGAAGAATAACCGAAGAAACAAACACAATTAAAGAATCTTTAGATCAAGTTAATAATGACATTGAAAATATCGAATCAAATATTAGTAAAGAACTAAATAATGATATTTTTAAAAAGTATGATTCACTTACAATCGATGATTTAAGAATTAAAATAAATGATATTGTTAAAAAAAGTAAAAAAGAGATTCAAAGTAGTATTGATAGAATATGTAAATATATGGATGTAGATAAAAAATTATATTCTATAGATAATATAGATAGTTTTTATAAAACTGTATTTACTAATGTTCATAATATTAAAAAAGATAGTGATAATCTATTAAAAAAATCAAATAATATTTTTAATAGATTATTTACAAATAATAGTGAAGATATTTATAAACAAATTGAAGATAATAACAAACTTTTAAAGAAAATTAGTGAAGAAGAAAAAGAATTAATTGTTAAAGTTGATAATTATAAAGAACTACAAAAAGAATTGAACAAGGTAGATAAGATTGAAAATAAATTAAACAAGAATTATTTTTTATTAAAAAATAAAAAAGAAGAAAAAGAGTTACTTGAAGAATCATATAATTCAAATAAAGAAGTAATGGAACTTATAGAAAAGCAAAAAGAATCTAAAGCAATTATTAAAAAGTGTGAAGAATATATTGATATACTTAGAGGCGTTTCAACCTTTAAAGAAATATTATCAGTAGTGTTTAGTCTATATGATAGTAGTAATAGAAAAGATACAGAAAGAGTTACATTTGATAATGTATATAAGTTTAATATTGCTTGCACAAATATCATTAATTGGTTAGGTGGACATTATCCTGATGTTGACAAAAAGATTAGAGACGGATTAAATAAAATAGTTGTAATATCAAGAAAAATAAATGAAATCATAGATAAGATAGATTATAAAGAGTATTATCAATATAAAAATGATGTTAGCTCATTATTAAGATTTAAAAATGTTGAAACAGTAATTAAAGAAATAATGGCAAGAATGAATATAACTATAAATAATCTTAATAGAAATAGTTTAGTAGTTATTCTTACTGTTATTAATAAAATGGGATTTGTAAATGAAAAAGAGTATAGCTATATTTATATTGACGAAGCTCAAGATTATAATGATACTGAAATTAACTTATTAAACAAAATTGAAGGTTATCCAGTATTAAATATTTTTGGTGATTTAAAACAAAATATTATTAATGTTGAAAATCAAAGAGAGAGTTGGGATAGTTTAATAAACAAATTAGATATAAAATTTAAAAGATACTATTTGAAAGAAAACTATAGAAATACAACTAACGTAGTAAATTATTGTAATAAATTATTAAAAACAGAAATGGTTTCATTAGGATTAAAAGGTAATGAAATAATTGAATATAATTATAAAAATAAAGATGAAATATTATCTATGGCAAAAGAACATGAAGCTATAATAATTACAAACAATAACGATTTGTTACAATACTTTATATCTAAAAATATTGAATGTTACTCGTTGATTGAGATAAAAGGTTTAGAAAAGAAAAATGCAATTGTTATAGATGAAAACTTTAATAATAATGAAAAATATGTAGCATATACAAGATCATTAAATGACTTAATTATTGTTCATCATCCATATGATAAACCAAAATATCTTGATGATTTGGAAAAAATAAAAAAAGAGATCTTAAAAGATGATATGTTAAATTATTCAATTGAGAAGGTAAAAAAAGCTCCTAGCAAAGTATTAATTAATGGAAAAGTTACTTATCCTAAAAAGAAAGAAATATTAGAATCAGTAGATAGAATAATTGATAAAGATAATACTGTTTATCAATGTAAAATACAAAAATTTATAAATGATACTAAAATTGAAGGAGAATTAGAACAATATTTTTTAGTTGAACTTTCTAAAAGAAAAGTAAAAATGATAACTGATGATGAGTTATTAAAAATTAATAATATTAACGTCGATTCAAATAATAGTGAAAACAGTAAACTTATAATAAAAACACCAGAGAAAACAAGTATTCCTAAAGTAGTAATCAAAGAAACAAAAAGAATTGAGAAACATGAATATACATATGATGAAATATATAAATTATTAATGTCATTAATAGGTTATAAAAAAGAAATAAAAATGTCTAAGTTCATTAGTTTGGTTAGTCAATGTACATCAGATAAAGAATTACAAGATAGAATTTATGAAGAATTAATAAATAAAGGGATTAAAATTATTGAAGAAGAATAGTTTTTATTCTTCTTTTTTAAGTATTAAAAAATATAAATAGACACTTATAGTATATTTATGTTTTAAAATAATGTGATAAAATTTAAATAAGAGGTTTAGGATTATGGACTATGATGAATATTTAGACAAATTAGTATCACTTTATGCAAATGATGATTCTATAGATAATGAAGATATGGAAGAATATAATACTACTGAAAATGATAATAAATCAAATATTATAAATTATAATCAAGATAGTATTAATAAAATCCAAAATATTCCACTTGAAGAAGTTGGATTAAGTGTTCGTTCATATAATTGTCTAAAAAGAGAAGGAATTAATTATTTGGAACAATTATTGAATTTGCAATATGAAGATTTACTACGTATAAGAAATCTTGGAAAGAAATCAATTGATGAGTGTTATTCACTAATTCAATTTTATAAAGATAATAAATCAACAAGAGTAAATTCAAAGGATATATTATTGGAAATAATAAAAGAAAAAACATCAAATAAATCCATGAATCTTATTGAATTAAAAAACTATATTACTAATAATGATATAGAATATGATATAGATAAAATATTTGAAGATTTATCTGACTTGAGACAAAAAAATTTAATATTATATGATTATACTGGTGTCAAATATAATTCAAATAATTCTGAATTGAATGTAGATCAATATGAAAAAAACATAATAGATATAATAGAAACATTAAGTGAAAATGAATCATTGGTATTAAAGTATAGATTTGGCTATGTTGATGGGGAAAAACATACACTAGAGGAAATTGGTAAGATTTTTGGTGTAACAAGAGAACGAATCAGACAAATAGAAGCTAGAGCATTAAGAAAACTAAGACATCCATCTAGAATAAAATGTATGAAAAAAAAGTATATTGATTTATTAACTAAATATGACATAAAAGCAGAAGAATATGTTGAATTATTTAATCAAAAATCATCTGATTATTATGTTCTTGAGACAGTATTTGGTTTTGGAAATAATAGAATTGATTTGCTGGAAGGTTTATACTCTAATGATTTTGATGAAGAACAAAAAGAAAAAATAAGAAAAATTAGAAATGTAATAAATGTTTATGGAGAAGATATTCAATGTAATCAAGCTTCATTAATAATGAAGATAGTTTCAATGTATGCAAAAGACAGTATTGCTATAAAAGAAATTGTAGATATTTATAATGATTTTATTAAAACAAATAAAGTTGAAAAAATAGAAATTGCAAATGAAAGAAATATTGAAGCTTTTTGTTCTAGACAGAAAAATATTGTTTCGGATTTAGGAAAGAAAATCAGGTATTATCCTTATATTGAATATGATAGTACAATTTTAAAAAAATTGAGAGAAACAATGAATTTAGAAAAGGGATGTTATTCGACTTTAGTTCTTTTCAATAATAATGATGAACTAATGAAAGAAATTGATATTAGAAGTGAATATGAATTGCACAATATACTTAAAAAGAATTCAACTTATTTTAAAAAAATAAATTTTGAAAGATCTCCTATTTTTTGTGTTGGTAAAATAGATAAAAAAACGTTTGTTAAAAATAAAATGAATGAATTATCTCCAATTCAAATAAAAGATTTTTTAGAATATATGTATGTCAATTATGGACACAAGGAAAATACAATGAATTCATATATATTTTCTGAATTAGGAGATTATATTCAAGGCAATTTTATAAATTATAATGTAAAGAAATTGAGTGAAAAACAAATAGAGAAAATAAAATCACTATTAAATGATCAAGTTTATTCATTTGAAGAACTGAAAGAAATATTTGAAAATTCAGATTTGAGTTATGATGATATAGTAAATAAGATAAATATGCATAATTTAGGGTACACAATTTATAGTTCATATATTCTTAAAAAAGAATACAATTCGTTCGATGATTATTTGATTAAAGAAGCTCAAATAAAAGATTTTATACCCGTTAAAAATTTGAATTGTAGTAGTTTCTATACTTTATCAAAAAAGGCAATAAAATCATATGATATTTTTTTAATTAGTGATAAAGAATATATAACAATAAAAAAACTAAATGAATTAAATATTACGAAAGAGATGATTTATAAGTTCTGTTCTGATGTTTATGAAACATTTAAAAATGTACAATTTTTTTCAATTTTTAATATAAAACAAAATATTGATACATCATGGATTGATGACTATGGATTTGAAGATAAGTTTTATGAATGTATAGTTGAATCAATCGAAGGAATTTCACATTTAAGAATTAATGGCTATAAGATTTATTCTTTTGTTAATAACTCTATTAAAATTGAAGATATTATTGACCAATTTATATATGATGAAGGAATAAATTTAGACGATCTAATTGATAATATTAATTCAGCATATGGAATTGATATACCATATGCAAAAATTATTTATTCTAATAAATATTATAATAAATATTTAAATAAAATATATAATAATAGTGATGACTGTTATAAGGAGGTATATAAAAATGAATGAAACTATTATGAATGAAGATTTATTGAATGATAAGAGAGTAACTATGGCCGAAACTACTAAAAAGTTTTCATTAAGAGGAAAAACTGGTCCAAGACAGGTATATAGAATTCCTATCGATTTATTATCTTATAATAATAAGAATGGACGAATTGCGACATTGATTAGTAAATGGGAATCTGAAAATGGATACAAAATATCTAGTCTTGATAAAAAACAATATAATGAAACAATAGAAAACTATATTGTAAAATCGAATCAAGCAGCTTTTGAGAAAACTAAGAAAAGTATTAGCAGTATTCAGCAAAGGGAACCCGGTGTTGTATTAAACAATGGATGTGTTATTGATGGTAATAGAAGATTTACTTGTTTAAGAAGATTATATGAAGAAACTGGCAAGCCAGAATTTTACTATTTCGAAGCTGTAATTTTAGACCCTGATATCACCGCAGATGAAAAAGAAATAAAAAGATTAGAGTTGGAATTACAACATGCTCAAGATGAAAAAGTTTCATATAATCCAATAGAATCATTAATTGACGTATATAAGACTTGTGAAGAAGAAAAAATATTAACAATCAAAGAATACGCTGATAACATTGGTAAAACAGAAGCAGCAGTAAAAAAAGATTTAGAACAAGCTAAAATAATTGTTGATTTTCTTGAATACATTAATGCTAAAGGTAAATACTACATTGCAGTTGATTTACAATTAGATGCTTCGGTGTTTGAAATTTATAATATTAAACAAAAAATTGCAGACGAAGAAACATGGGATAAAGCTAAAATACTATTATTTGAAAACATGCTTGTTAAACCTAAAGGTGATATAAAATTTGTAATGAGAGATATAAAGAAGGTTATTAATTCTGAATATCTAGATGACTATTATGAAAAACATTTAAAAATTAGCAAACCTATTGAAGAATATTTGAATAATAATGAAGATGTAGACAGTACAACTATTATTAGGGATTTGAGAAATGATGATAGACTTAAGCAAGACATGGCAGATAACATAGATGAATATGCATCAAAAGCATCCTTAGATAATGTAAAAAGAATGCCAATTGATAAAATGAATGATGTTCTTAAAGAAATTAGAAATATCGATTTAAATGCAATTAAGTATATGCCTGTGGAAGATAGAATGGAATTCAAAGAATCATTTGAAGCAACCAAAAAAATTATCGATAATATAGAGAGTATTATAAATGAAATTCAATGATTTAAATATTAAGCCGTTATATAATTCATATGAAGATGATATAATTGAGGATTTTTATAATTATATTTTTCATTATTTTCATTATTACGATAGAGCATGTGCATATTTTGATTCGAAAATTTTAGCATTATATGCTAAAGGATTAAAAAATATATACGAAAATGATGGGAAGATTAGATTTATATTTTCATATCAAATAACACCTGAAGACTATGAATTAATTAGACAAGGATATGAAGCAAAAAATATCACTGATTCATTAAACAATAAAATTAATTATGATGAATTAAATGATGAACAAAAAAACGATTTTAATAATTTAGCTTTTTTAATAAGCATTGGTATTGTTGATATAAAAATTGCCTATACAAAAGCAGGAATTTTTCATGATAAGTTTGGTCTTGTATATGACAATGATTCGAATTGTATTTATTTTAGAGGATCAAATAATGAAACTTTATCAGCTGTTTATTATAGCTATGAAAGCTTTGAAACATCTTGTAGTTGGAATAGTGACAGGAATGATTTATATAAAATCAATAAACATAAAAAAATATTTGAAGATTTATGGAATAATAATGTAGATAATATACTCGTTCTTGATATTCCAGAAGTTATTAAGAATAAGATAATTAGCTATTCAAGTGGTAAATTCATAGATACAAGACAAATGACATTTGAAAACGTATTAGTAGTTGATTTAGCAAGGAATAATAGAATAATTATAAAAAATTTTCTTGACCCAAATAAAATTGAAGTAAAAGATAGAATTTTTAAAGTTTTCTTAAAAAGATACTTAGAAGTTTGTGAGAATGACAATTTAGTATTTAAAGAAAGATTGTCATATGTTGAAATAAAAAAAATAATAAAATATTTAACAGATTATTCAATTGCTAAAGAATTTGATATCTATGTTACAGATAAAGTAAATGATTATATTCGTTTAATGGATATTCAAATTCAAAAAAGAAGATCTTTAGGAATTGATATTAAGGAACACAGTGATATTGTAATAAATAAATTTAATGAATTTTCAAAGATTATAGATCAAGAAATGTATCGTAAATTACGAATAAAGCAAAAATGGAATGCATTTCATATTGTTAGTATGATTAGAGCTGCAAATTTTTCCGTTCCAGGTTCAGGTAAGACGTCTATTGTATATGGTGCATTTGCTTACTTGAATAGAAAAGATAATCTAAAGGTTGATAAAATCATTATGATTGGACCAAAAAACTCATTCATTTCCTGGGAAGAAGAATTTTTGGAAAATTTTGGACCTAATGGTGAAAAGAAAAAATTAAGTATTCTTAATTGCCAAAAGTATTCCAAAAAAGATTTTGTTGAAAAGTTGGTATATGAAAGTAATAATTATAACCTGATATTAATAAATTATGAGAAAGTTGATGGAATTAAAGAAGCATTAATAAATGCTATAAACGAAAAAACATTATTAGTATTTGATGAAATTCATAGAATAAAAGCAATTAATGGAGTATGGTCTAATGCTGCACTAGATATATGTAGGAATGCAAAATACAAAGTAGCGTTAACAGGTACTCCAATTCCAAATAACTATTCAGATATATATAACATTTTTAAAATCCTTTATTTTGATGAATACGATTCATATTTCAAATATAAACCTAAGGATTTAGAATATGCTAATGATTTTATGGTGAATATGATTAACGATCAAATATATCCTTTTTATTGTAGAACTACTAAAAAGGATTTAGGTATTCCTTCTCCAAATCCAGATATAATTGTTAATTCTAATATGACTGTTAAGGAAAAAAGGTTATTTGAGATAATTCATCAAAAATATAGAGATAATATTTTATCTTTATATATAAGATTGTTACAAGCTTCTAATAATCCTAAACTTTTGACAAAAGATTTAGATAATAATATATTAAATAATTTCTTTTATAGTGAAGAAGAAGAAATCGATGATTCAAATAATATAACAACTTCAATTAAAAGAAATGCCATTGTTGATAATGAACTTGAAGGTTTAATTGCTGAAGTTGGAATGACAAGTAAATTTAAAAAAGGAGTAGATTTGGTAGAAAAACTTGTAAAAGAACATAAACAGGTTCTAGTTTGGGGAATTTTTGTCGATACGTTACATATGATAAAACAAGAATTAACTAAGAGAAATATATCTTGTGGTTTAATATATGGTGATGTTGATTCTGAATCTAGAATTAATATAATTAATTCGTTTAAAAAGAATGAAATAAATGTATTGATAACAAATCCACACACATTAGCTGAATCAGTGTCTCTTCATCATAATTGTCATGATGCAGTATATTTTGAGTATAGTTTTAATCTAACACATATGCTTCAATCAAAAGATAGAATTAATAGATTGGGATTAAAAGAAGATGATTATACGCAATACTATTATTTGATGTTAGATAATGGAACATATTATAATAATTCAATAGATAATCGAACATATGATAGATTATTAGAAAAAGAAAAAGTTATGATTGAATCAATCGAGAATACTAAACTAACTAGAATAGATTTTGATGATTTAGAAGATATAAAAAAGATTCTTTCAGAAATTTAAAAAACAGACTTAAAGTCTGTTTTTATTCTTTTTCTATAATTTTTTCAATTTCCATACCAATTCTTTTTATTACGCCAACTACTAGTGCATTGCCCATCATAAAATATCTTTTTTTATCTGACATACCAGAATTAGTCCAATCATCAGGAAAACCATTAATTCTTTCACATTCTCTTGGAGTAAGTAATCTTAATTTTTTTGTTTTAAAATCTTCAATAACATGAGATGTTCTTGAAATACTACTTTCACTTGTTAACATTGTTCTCGCAGGTGCATCTAAATTATCTGGAAAAGCCATTGATCCTTCAGTATAGTAGTATGGATCACCATTAGGTTTAACTCTAGGAATTCTTTTACCACCTTTTAAGAATTCAAATTTTTCAATTTGAGTATCATTCAAGAAATATTTTGGTTCAATTTCTATTTCTTCTCTTATGTTTCTTAAAGGGAAGACTAAGTTAAAATCAGCTTTAACTTTTACAGTATAAATTCCTCCTTCGTTCATGATTCCAGCGTTATAGAATTGACACTTAAAGTTATCACTTACATCTATTAAATCTTTATAATCGGAAATATTTGTTTTAGTTATAGCTTCATATGAATCTTTAATAGGAAATTGTTGAACGAACATTCCTTTTTTGAAAATTACATCATGGTCTTCAACTTTATTCATTTGTTTATAATAATTAGTAGATTTATGATATGCAAATATATATGTTCTTCTTCTTTTTTGAGGTAGCCCATATTCTCCAGCATTTATAACTCTCCATTCAACGTTGTATCCGTTTTCATAGAAACTTCTTAGAATCATACCAAAGTCTCTACCTCTTTGTTTAGCAGGAGAAAGTAATAATCTATCAACATTTTCTAATAAGACAAATGGAGGTTGTTTAATGGCTAATGTTTCTTCGATTGCCCACCAAAGAACTCCTTTTTTTCCTTCAATACCTTTACTGTTTGATAAAGTTTGTGCAACAGAATAGTCTTGGCATGGGAATCCACCAACTAATAATGTATGATCTGGAATTTTTGTTTTATCTACTTCGAAGATGTCTTGATTAGAAATTTCATCATTACCAAATCTTAAAGCATAGCAATCATAAGCTTCTTGAGATTTTGTTGAAGGTTCCCATTGATTAGCCCATACACATTTCCAATTACCATTTTCAGTGACATTACCATCAATTAATTTTACATCGTTAAGGCCACATCTAAATCCTCCAACACCTGCAAATAATTCTACCATTGTTTTTTCCATATTATCTTACCTCCTGAATGTTTCTATTGTATAATATCTATAAGTAACTATATAAATTATAGACTATTTTTTATATTTGATCAACTAATATATATTGTATTATTTTTTTAATAATAAAGCAAGATCAAATTGGAGGTTGTATGAAAAAAGGTAGAGATATTTCTAGAAATGAAATAGAATTATTAGCTTCATCTGCGGTTGGTCATTCAGTTAATGAGTTGGCTAAAATGGAATTAATAACTGTTGATAAAGACACAATAAAAAATAAAGGTGGAATAGGTCAAATAGTAGAAACATTATTATTTGGCATTGAAAATAATGGTGAATCCGAACCTGATTTTATGCCAGCTCATATTGAATTAAAAGTAACTCCTTATAAAGAGATAAGTAAAGGTCAATTATCAGCCAAAGAAAGACTTGTTTTAAATATAATTAATTATGAAAATGAGTATAAAAACACTTTTGAATCTAGCCATTTTTATTTTAAAAATAAAACTATTCAATTGATGTGGTATTTATGGGAGCCAAATAAAGATAGTAAAGATTTTAAGATTACTCATCAAATGATTTTAGAATTAGAAGATAATCCTGATTTAGTACAAATTAAAAAAGACTGGGAATATATTATTAATAAAATAAAAGCAGGAAAGGCACATGAACTATCTGAGGCTGATACTATGTATTTAGGAGCTTGTACTAAAGGTGCTAATTCTAAATCATTAAGAAAACAACCATTTAGTAATGAAATGGCTATGCAAAGAGCTTTTTGTTTTAAGAATTCTTATATGACACAATTAGTTAGAAAATATATTGGAGATTATTCAAGCGTTGAAAGTATATTAAAAGGAACAAAATTGCTTTTTGAAGATTATATTAAAAAGGTAACTGATAAATATAAAGGTATGAGCTCAAAAGAATTAATTAAAGAGTTTGGAATAAATGGTAAATCAAAAAATGACCTTAATAGAATTGTTTATAGAATGTTTAATGTTAAATCTAAATTGGATGATACGGAAGAATTCAAAAAGGCTAACATTATTTCTAAAACTATAAGAGTTAATCCAAACGGAAAAATAAAAGAAAGTATTTCTTTTCCTGCTTTTAAATTTAAAGAACTTGTTAAACAAGAATGGGATAACTCAGAATTAAAAGAGCAACTAGAAACAACAAAATTTTTATTCTTCATTTTTAGGAGAAAAGATGATGATTATTACTTTGATGGATTTAAAATGTGGAATATGCCAGAAACAATTATTAATTCAATAATTAAAGAATTTTGGAAAGAAACAATTAGCATAATAAAAAATGGTGTTGAGTTTTCGATTGATAGAGGAATAGTATCCAATAATTTACCTGGTATTAATCATAATGGTGTTATGCATGTTAGACCTCACGCGAATAAAGCCGCTTATAAGTTAAATAATGGATTTGAGTTGGGTCTTATTCATAAGAATGGTGATCAATTACCAAACGGTGATTGGATGACAAAACAATCCTTTTGGTTTAATAGCTCATATATAGAAAAAATAATTAGAGGTGGAGAAAATGAATAACAAAGTAAGTTTTGAAGATGTTGTCTCTGGTAAATGTAAAGAGTTAATATTAGATTGTATATATGAAAATAAACAACCTAATAGAGATATGAGTTGCAGGGTATTACCAAAACTAATGCAGGTTCAAAATACTGGTGGCTTTAGACCGATTGGAGAATACAAAAGAAATTTTGATGTTAAATATGTTGTTTTATATACAACAGGTGAAGACATTTATTGGCAAGATTCTTTGGATGAAGAATTGGGCCTATTTATATATTATGGTGATAATCAAAGAGCTGGCAGAGATTTGCTAGATACTAAACTTGGTGGAAATTTAATTCTTCAAAAATCTTTTGAATTAGCTTGTTCAGACAATATAGAAGATAGAAAGAAAATACCTCCATTCTTCTTGTTTCAAAAAGATGAAAATGCAAACGTAAGATTTGCAGGTTTATTAGTTCCTGGATATAGAAATATGGACGAAAAAGAATGGTTAACTGCATTATGGGCTAAAAGAAATGAAGGAGGAAGATTTCAAAATTATAAAGCAATCTTTACAGTTTTAGATACATCATCTGGTTCAGAAAATAATCATAAAAAAGCATCAATTGATATAAGATGGCTAGATGACTTAAAAAATGGCAAAGGATTAAATAGTATATATGCTCCAATAGTTTGGAAAAAGTGGGTTGAAAAAGGAATATATAAACCATTAACAGTAAATGTTGATTCAAGGGTAAGAACTAAAAATGAGCAATTACCGCACGATTCAGTAAAATTGGAAATGCTTCAATATATTCATGATTACTTTTCTAATAAAGATAAAAAAAGTGATTCTACAAGATTTGAACCTTTCGCCATAGCAATAACAATGTTGGCTGATGGTAATATTATCTCTTGTGATAATACAAGACCATCCCGTGACGGAGGAAGGGATGGAATCGGAGAGTATAGAATAATGAATGGTCTTAATCAGGCTTTAAAAACAGTTTTTGCAGTTGAAGCGAAATGTTATGATTTAAATAATTCTGTTGGTGTTAAAGAAACATCTAGATTAATATCTAGAATTAGACATAGACAATTCGGTGTATTTGTTACTACATCATATGTTGATCCACAAGCTTATAAGGAAATAATTGAAGATGAACATCCTATTGCTATAATTTCTGGTAAGGATATTATTGATATTTTGTATAAAATAGATATTACATCTTTACCTAAACTTAAAGATTATCTTAACAATAACTTTCCAAAAGATATTAAAATTTAATATCTTTTTTTGTGTTATAATATTTTTATGGTGATTAGGTATGAATGATATAAAGAAAATGATTAGAAAATTTAATGAAGAAAGAGATTGGGACCAATTTCATACTCCTGAAAATTGTGCTAAATCAATTGCTATCGAAGCAGGTGAATTACTTGAATGTTTTCAATGGAATAGTGATTATGACAAAGAAGAAGTAAGTGAAGAACTAGCAGATGTTGCTAGCTATGTAATAATGATGGCTGATGCAATAGATGTAGATTTAGAAACTATTATTAGAGATAAATATAAAAAGACTGCTAAAAAATATCCTGTAGATAAAGCTAAAGGTAGAAGTACAAAATATAATAAATTATAAGAGGTAAGTATGTTAGTATATGAAGGAATTAAATCAGGATTTATTAATGATGTGGATTTAGGAATAATTGCTGATAAAATTAGAAATAAATATATTGAAAAGATTAAGAGAAGACCTAGTGCACCAGAATTTAATTCATGGAAAAATTCTATGCAATATATGAGAGGTGTATTAAGTGACAATGAAATACCAGATAATACTGGTATAGCCATTGAATATAATATTCCACCAACTGGTTGT
>JAEEGL012593956.1_pt1 | contig 19593 bp, 18 predicted proteins | sample 9134231 | NCBI WGS metagenome assembly JAEEGL01 (sample SAMN16246548, study PRJNA631951) | gut metagenome | biome: gut microbiome; feature: rumen; material: fiber-attached | host: Bos | place: Iran: Karaj | collected 2018-10 | reverse complement strand
GGTCTTCCCCCGGCGCTGGAGCTCCCGGCCCAGCTGCTCAAAATTTTGCATTGCATCTCACCTCGGTTCGATCTATTATATTCGCAGTCCCCCGGGCTGATACCCGGGCGGGAGAAGAAAGGGGAATCGGGATGATACGCGCGGCGGTTTTTTCAGACACACACGGCAACACGGAGCCCATGCTCCGGGCGGCGCTCGGCTGCGGGGCGGACGTGCTGATCCACCTGGGGGATCACGACCGGGACGCGCTGGTGCTCTCGGAGGAGCTGCCGGACACGCCGCTCTACACGGTCTGCGGCAACTGCGATCTCATGCCCCTGGCGCCGGAGACGCGCGTGGTGCAGCTGGGGCCGGTGAAGGCCTTCCTCACCCACGGCCACCTCTACGCCGTCAGCCGCTGGCAGGCAGACTCCCTGGTGTACGCGGCCCAGGAGCAGGGGGCGCAGATCGCCATGTTCGGCCACACCCACAGCCCGGTGAACGACACCCTGGGCGGCGTGACGCTCATCAACCCCGGCACCGCCGGCAAGGGGCGGGATCTGACCTGGGCGCTGGTGACGGTCTTTGACAACGGCGCCGTCAGCTGCGAGATCAGAGAGCTGTAAGAAGAATCCCCGGTTCCTTTCGGAACCGGGGAAAGTTTTTATTCTGTCGCCGCGGCGTCGTTTCGGATGCGGGTCAGCCACAGCAGATAAAGCGGCAGCAGGTAGTAGCAGGCCATCACATAGCTCTGCCAGTAGTAGGTGGGCGTCAGCAGGGCCACGCTGCCCATCAGCAGCAGACCGGGCAGCAGGGGGATCATCAGCCGCCAGCGCCTTGCCGCCAGGATCAGCGCCGAAAGCCCCAGCAGCAGCCAGAAGATCCAGCCCGCGGGCAGTCCCCGCCAAACCAGGGGGAAGAGCCGGTCGCAGAGCGGGTTTTGCCAGAGCGTGCCGGGCTCGATGCCGTATTCGGCCAGCATCCCCTGCCCCACGGTGTTGAGCAGATTGCCGCCGGTGGTGATGTTGCCGGTGCTGCGGTTGATCTCGGGGATGTTCACGGTCCAGAAGCCGTGGGACTGGAGCTGCCAGGCCTCAAAGCAGAGGCGCGGATTCTTGCGCAGCACCGAGAGATAGTGACCCCAGAAGCCCTGGGTCAGCGGCTCCTCCCGGAAGGCCGCGTCCCATTTGAGAAAGTCCACGGAGCCGGGGTTGTAGGCCTCCCGGTAGCGCTCCAGCGGCAGGATGGAATCGAGGTAGGCCAGGTCCTCCCCGCTCAGCTCGCCCTCATAGACCACCACCCGCGCCATCTGGTTGAGGAAGACGCCGTAGTTGGTGGCGGTCTCCTCATAGACGTCCATGCGGGCAAAGAGCACGTGGGAGCAGAAGAGATAGAAGGCCAGCACGGCGCAGAGCGTCAGCCCGACAGGGCCGTAGCGTTTCCCGTCGGACTTCCGGCGAAGGAGCCGCAGCGCGAGGCACAGCAGCGCCAGCACCGCCGCGATGCCGAGACCGTTGCTGCGCAAAAACACCACCACAAGCCCCGTGAAAAACAGCACCAGCAGGCTCAGCACCCCGGGCCTGCGCCGGAAGAGCAGCTCCTCCAGCAGCACCGACAGCAGCGCCGTTCCGGCGGAGAAGAGAGGATTGACCCAGACGATGACGGCAAAGGAGCCGAAAAAGGGGTCCAGGGCGAAGAGCAGGGCCAGCAGCAGGGTCCAGCGCCTTTTGAGACGGAACCACTGGCTGAGCTTTGTCAGCACCGTCGCAAGGGACAGGGACACAAAGCCCAGCTGCAGCAGCGTCGCCAGAGCCACGCCCACGTCGTTTCGCTTGCCGAGAGTCCGGCTGACCCAGAGGCAGAGCCGCAGGAAGAGGGTGTAGACGATGCGGGAGCGCACCAGCGCGTCCTCCCCCAGAGCGCCGGCCAGGGGGCCGGTGGTGTCCGGGAAGATCAGCCCCGGATAGTAGACCGCAAGCCACGCGCAGCCGGAGAGGAAGAAAAGGGCCGCGAAACAGAGCAGCGTCACCGGCGTGCAGCGGACATACCGCTCCGGGTCAAAGAGCACATGGCTCAGCGCGCTGCCGCCCAGCCTGCGGTAGACCCAGCGGAGGAGGGCAAACACGCCCCCCGCGCAGAAGACCAGCGCGGGCAGATCGAGCAGCGTGTACGGGGTGAAGCAGAAGCGCTCGGTAAAGGCCTGACCCTTCTCCGGGGCGAGACTGACGATGTGAAAGCCCAGCACCAGGGCCAGGGCAAAGAGCGCGGAGAAGAGGCCCAGCAGGGTGTTTTCCCAGGCGCTCAGCTTCGCGGCGTCCCGGTCGGCGCGGAGGACGAGAGCCAGCAGGGCAAAGAGCAGCAGGGCGCCGGGCACCGGGTGGGGCAGGCGCAGATAGAACGCGAGAAAGCCGCCGCAGCAGAGGCAGAGCCACCAGGCGGCGACGGAGAGGACACGGGGCCCGGAGGCGGAAAGCGCCGGCTTTTCCTCCATACAGCCACCTCCCTTGAAATCGAATCGGTTGAGAGTATACTACCATCCCCCCAAAGCCTTGTCAATTCTCCCGGCGGCGGGGGACGGGGAAGATTGGTGTTGAAAAGTCCCGGGCGGTATGATACTTTTATTAGAAGAGAACGTATAGAAACGGAGAAGAAACCATGGACAGAATTCTTCTTTTTATCCCCATGTACAACTGTGAAAAGCAGATCGTCCGGGTGCTGGGCCAGCTCAAAGGTGAGAGCGCGGAGTATCTCAGCGGGGTGATCGTGATCAACAACCGCAGCACCGACAACGGGGAGCAGGCGGTGATCGACTGGCTGCGGGCCAATCCCCTCCGCGTTCCGGTCAAGCTCCTGCGCAACGACGAGAATTACGGCCTCGGCGGCAGCCACAAGGTGGCCTTCGACTACGCCATCCGGGAGGGCTTTGACTATGTGATCGTTTTGCACGGGGACGACCAGGGCGAGCTGAGCAATCTGCTGCCCTACCTGAAAAGCCGGGAGTACGCGGACTACGACTGTTTCCTCGGCGCCCGCTTCATGCGCGGCTCGAAGCTGGACGGGTACTCCGCCTTCCGCACCTTCGGCAACCGGGTGTACAACCTGATGTTCTCCGTGGGCGCCGGGCGGCTGGTGTACGATCTGGGCTCGGGGCTGAACATGTACCGGGTCTCCGCCCTGAAAAGCCGCTACTACCTGCGCTTCAAGGACAACCTGATGTTCAACTGCTATATGCTGCTGGCCATCCGCGAGCTGAGGCAGAAGGCCCGCTTCTTCCCCATCGTCTGGCGGGAGACCGACCAGGTGAGCAACGTGAAGATGGTCTCCCAGGCCACGAAGACCGTGCTCATGCTGGCCGACTACCTGCGCAAGCGGCCGCGGCTCCTCTGGGGCGAGCACCGGGACAAGGTGATCGAGGCGTACACCGCGCAGGAAATCTTTTCGACCGGAGAGGAATAAGCCATGGATAAGCTGCATCTGATCATGCCCATGGGCGGCCGGGGCGTCCGCTTCTTCCGGGACGGCTTTGTGACCCCCAAGCCGCTGATCGAGCTGGAGGGCAAGCCCTTCTTCTACTGGGCGGCCCAGTCGGTGCTGAACTTCGTCGACGTGGCGGACCTGCGCTTTGTGGTGCTGCAGGAGCACGTGGAGCAGTTCGGCATCGACCGAAAGATCTACGAATACTACCCGGAGGCAAAGCTCACCGTGATCCCCGCGGTGCTGCCCGGCGCGGTGCTGACGTGCATGGAGGGCGTGAAGGACACGGCGGGCGGCGGCCCCCTGCTCTTCAACGACTGCGACCATCTCTTCCTCAGCCGGGACTTTTACCGCTTCTGTGAAACCGGGGACTTCTCCGCCCCCGACGGCGGCCTGCTGACCTTCGCTTCCCGGGACCCCCGCTTCAGCTACGCGGTGCTGGATGAGACCGGCCGGGTGACCGGCACGGTGGAAAAGCAGCCCGTCAGCGACAGGGCCATCTGCGGGGCCTATTACTTCAAAGACGGCCAGACCTTCCTCTCCGCGGCGGAGGCGTATCTCACCCAGAGCCGCTATGAGGAGTTCTTCGTCAGCGGGGTCTACGACTGCATGGCCGCCAAGGGGCAGGAGATCCGCTGCTTTGACATCGACCTGCACATCTCCTTCGGCACGCCGGAGGAGTACGCCGCGGCGGTGGGCGACCCACGTCTGCATGAGGTGGAGCAAGGGTGAACATCCTGTTTTTTCTGCTGTCCGTCGTGCTGGTCACGGCGGGGCATGTGTGCAAGGCCCGGCGCTGGGCCCGGCTCATCGGCGTCTATGAGCGGCCCCGGTCCTGGGTGCTGCTGCGGGCCATGGGCCTGGGCTATGAGCTGAGCTTTCTGCTGCCCTTCAAGCTGGGGGATCTGTTCCGGGCCTTCTACGCCGGCCGGCGGATGAAGAGCGGCATCGGCCTGTCCCTCGCCACGGTGATCGTGGACCGCTTTCTGGACGTGGTGGCGGTGGCGCTGATTTTCGCGGTGCTGTATCTGGCGGGCGTCAGCCGGGCGCTGATCCAGGACTCGGCCCGCTTCTATATCCTGGCGGCACTGGTGCTGCTGGCGGGGCTTGCGCTGCTGCGCGCCCTCTCCACGCCCATCAAGCGCTTCACGGTGGGGGTCTGCTCCATCTTCAACGACAGCATCCGCCTCCGGGGCGAGCGCTTTGCCTGGGTGCTCATCAACGCCTTCCGGGACCTGTGGCGTACGGACCTGAAGCGGATTTTGCTGGACAGCCTGCTGATCTGGGCGGGCTACCTGAGCTCTTATATATGCTTCGGCCTGTACATGCGCTCCATCAGCGACCGCTACGGTCTGGTGGAGGTGATCGTCACCCTCTTCTCCCGCGCCAATCTGAACCTGAGCTCTCTGCGGGCGGCTGCCGCCGGCGCCGGGGAGCTGCGCGCCCAGCTGATGTTCTATGTGTTCCTGCTGCTGCCGCCGCTGCTGCTGATCCTGCTGAGCCTGCTGCCCGCGGCCCGGGCCGAGGCGGAGGACGAGGACGAGGCCCGGTATCAGAGGATCCTGCCCCAGAGCAGCGAGCAGGACCAGCTGCGCTTCCTCAACGACTACTTCAGCGCCAGAAGCCCGGAGATGCTGAAAAAGTTCATCGCCATGAACCGCAACGTCAGCATCATCGCCGACTACTCCGCCGGCTCCGACGCCTCCACCCTGCTGTGTATGGAGGACGGGGAACTGTTCTACCGCAAGTTTGTCTTCGGCACCGGGCGGGACAAGCTCTCCAGACAGCTGGCCTGGCTGCGCGGGCACGAGGGGGACCTGCCCCTGTGCAGGATCCTCCGCAGCGAGGAGACCGAGAACTCCTGCTGCTACGATATGGAGTACCGCAGCGAGGCTGTGGGCATGTTCCAGTTTGCGCACTCCCACCCGCTGCCGGAGGTGCAGGCCCTGCTGCTGAAGATCCTGGACGCGGTGGAGCGGGGACTCTACGCCGCCAGCGACCGGCCCGCCGATCCGGAGGACCTGGCGCGCTATCTGCGCGTCAAGGTGCGGGACAACCTGGAGCTGCTGGAAGACTCCAGAGAGCTGCACGAGCTGATGCGCTACGACACCCTCATCATCAACCACCGGGAGTACCGCAACCTGCCCGCCATGCGGACGATGTTCGACGAGGACCACCTGCGGGAGATCTTCGCCGGCGACCGCTGCGCGGACATCCACGGGGATCTGACGGTGGAGAACATCATCTGCACGGAAAAGGCCGGCGAGGCGGACTTCTACATCATCGACCCGAATGTGGGCAATCTCCACGACAGCAAGTATCTGGACTATGGAAAGCTGCTCCAGTCCCTGCACGGCGGCTACGAGTTTTTGATGAAGACCAGCGCCGTGACGGTGAGCAAAAACCGCATCGACTTTGTCTACGCGCGCTCGGCGGTCTACGACGCGCTGCACGAGACCCTGCGGGGCTATCTGAAGGAGCGCTTCGGCGAAGAGGGGACGCGCAGCGTGTACTGCCACGAGCTGATCCACTGGCTGCGGCTGCTCCCCTACAAAATCAGAAAGGACAGCCGGCTGGCGCCCATCTTCTATGCCGGCTTTGTGATGGTGGCAAATGACGTCTACAACTGGTATGAACAGAAATAAGCTGGCCATGGTCGACCTGGACGGCACGCTGATCTTCACCGGCCGGGCCAACTACGCCGCCTACCGCCAGGCGCTGGCGGAGGCGGGCTTTGCCCTCGCGGAGGAGACCTTTCAAACCCGCTGCGAGGGGCGCTCCTACCGGGACTTCCTGCCGGAGATCATGGGGGCGGGCCACCCGCTGATCGAGCAGGTGCACGACCGCAAGATCGCGCTTTACCCGGGCTGCCTGACCCAGGCGGAGCCGAACCGCCTGCTGCTGGACATTCTGGAGGGCCTGCGGCCGCAGTATCTGCTGGCCCTGGTGACCACCGCCTCCCGCGCGAACGTCCGGGCGGTGCTGGCGCACTTCGGACTCTCCGATTTCTTTGACTGTATGGTGACCCAGGAGGACGTGAGCCGGGCCAAGCCCGACCCCGCCTGCTATCTCGAGCTGATGGAGCGGCTGCAGATCCCGGCGGAAAACTGCGTGATCTTTGAGGACTCCGCCTCCGGCGTGGCGGCGGCCCTGGCCAGCGGCTGCCAGACCCTCTGCGTCAGACGGGGGGCGGAGCCATGAGGGACGAAAAGCAGAGCGGCCTGCCCCGGCTGCTGCGGCAGGCCCTGCACTTTGTGGGCCTGAGCGGCGTGGGCTGGCTGCTGGACATGGGGGTCTATACCCTCCTGAGCACGCGCCTTACGGATCTGGCCCTGGCCAACACCCTCAGCTCCCTGGTGGGGGTGACCTTCGTGTTCATCTTCTCCACCCGCCTGGTCTTTGCCGACAGCCACCGCCTGCCCCTGTGGGTCAAGTACGCGGCCTATGTGGTCTACCAGCTGGCGCTGATCTTCCTGATCTCCCAGCTGCTGGCCCGCTCCAACGCGGCGCTGGTGGCGTGGCTGGCCGGCACGGCGCTGGAGCGCTTCTGCGCCATCCTCGCCAAGATCATCGTCACCCCCATCACCATGACGGTGAACTTCTTCGTGATGAAGCTGCTGATCGAGAAGATCTAGCCAAAAAAACCCACCCGCTGCAAACGCAGCGGGTGGGTTGGGTTTTGCCCTGCTTACTTGGCCGGGCGGCAGTAGACCGTCAGTTCCTTCTCGAAAGCGGCGCAGGTTAGCGTCAGCTTGCAGGAGGCGGGCAGGCTGCCGTCGTCGATACACTCGACATGCACGGCGTACTCGTCGGTCTTCTCCACCTTCAGGATGTCCGGGTTGCTGGACTTCCAGTCCACCTTCAGGCCCTGGAGCGTCAGCGGCATGACCTGGACCGTCAGATCGATGGGATCGTCCACCCAGATGGTGAAGTCGGTCTGGATCTCGGTCGTGTAGAACATGACGCGCAGACCTTCCACATTGGGTGTAGGCGTGGGTTCGGGCGTGGGGGCTTCCTCAATGACAGGCACGTACTCGGTGACCACCGGGGGCGTGATGGCGGTGCTCTGCTGTTTGACGTCGGCGCCCTCCAGCGAGGTCGTGACCATGACGATGACGGCCAGCACAACCGCTGCCACAAGGATCAGCCCAAATATAATCTGCCATTTGGTGTTTGTCTCCGCACGCTCATAGGAGGCAGTGCCCTGTACGGTGCCGGGTGTGGGACTCGGCGTGCGTCCGCTCTGCGTGACCCGGCGGGTGCCGCAGTTGGGGCAACGGCTGCGCATGGAAGAAAACACCTCGCCGCAGCGACGGCATTTTACTTCGGGAATCATGGGCATATGCGTTCCTCCGTTCCATCATTTAAAAAATGGACAGTTTGCTACTCGTAGATAATACATCTAAATTCCCTTTTCGTCAAGACTTGTCGTGCACGCGGGGGCGTTTTTCCCGCGAAAAACGGAACATATTCCCCACTTTTATGAAAAACAGCCGGTCTTTTCCCGGCTGCCGGCGCCGCCGTCGGGAGAAAAAGACGGCCGGTTCCCCATTTGACGTGAGCAGGAAAATACTTCCTGCCGCCTGCGGGCGGCGGAGGCGCGCCGGCCTGCGGTTTTCGTTGAAAAAAACGGAAAGGGATGGTAAAATAAGAAAAAACAGACTCTCGTCCGATCAAAGAAGGAGGCGCTCCCATGGCCAAACGCATCGTCCGCATCGTCCTGACCGGCGGCCCCGCGGCGGGCAAGACCACGCTCATCAGCCGCATCCTGAAAGAGTTCAAGAGCGAGGATGGATGGAAGGTCATCACCATCCCCGAGACCGCCACGGAGCTGATCTCCGGCTTCGGCGTCGGGCCCTTCCCCAACTGCATGTCCATGGAGGACTTCCAGTACTATGTGATCGAGGACCAGCTGCACAAGGAGCGCCTGGCCCTGCGGGCGGCGGAGGCCGTGCCGGAGGAGAAGGTGCTGGTGGTCTATGACCGGGCGGTCTTTGACGACAAGGCCTATATCGACGACGAGCAGTTTGCCAGAACCCTGGCCCACTTCGGCAAGACGGAGGAGGAGATGTACCGCCACTATGACGCGGTGCTGCACCTGGTCTCCTGCGCCAAGGGGGCGGAGTACGCCTATAACTACGGCAACGCCGCCCGCTATGAGAGTGTGGAGGACGCCCGCGCCATGGACGACAGGACGCTCCGGGCCTGGCAGGGGCACCACGCGCTGTATGTGGTGGACAACTCCGTGGACTTTGAAGACAAGATCAACCGGGCCATCGCGCAGATCTACCGCATCCTGGGCGAGAGCGCGCCGGAGCCCGGCAAGCGCAAGTTCCTGGTGGAGATGCCGGACGGGGATGCCCTGGCCAAGGTCCGCGGCGCCCTGCCGCTGGAGATGATGCAGACCTATCTGCTCTCCTCCGACCCGGAGGTGGAGCGGCGCATCCGCCAGCAGACCAGCTTCGGAGACCAGCTCTTCTTCTACACCACCAAGCGCGTGGCGGAGGACGGGATCCGCTGGGTGACCGAGCGGCCGATCTCCGAGAAGGAGTATGTGACCTACCTGATGGAGGCGGATCTGGAGCTGCACTCCGTGCGCAAGCTGAAGTACCGCTTCGACTATGCCCGCCACCGCATGGAGCTGGACGTCTATCCCTTCTCCAGGGACCGGGCGATCCTCTTCGTCTACGGGGCGGAGCCCTTTGAGCTGCCGCCGGAGATCCGGGTGATCCGGGACGTGACCGGCGATCCCGAATACAAAAACCGCGCCCTGGCCGCCACGCAGCGGCTGTAAGCGCAGAGAAAAAGCACCGGGGCGGCGTCCGAAAGGACGCCGCCCCGGTGAGCATTATCCGTCGTGTCCGCGCGGGAGGACACGGGTTTACTTTTCCAGCAGCTTGATCTTCATGCACTTGCCGTCGCCGAAGACCTTCTCCATCTCGCTCTTGTAAGTGGGGAAAAACTCCGTGGGCATCACGGCCTGCACGCAGCCGGCAAAGCCGCCGCCGTGGACGCGCCAGGCGCCCTTGCCCTCCAGCAGTTCTTTGGAAAGCTGCAGGCCCTGCTCCAGCTTGGTGTCGCCGGTGGCGCTGGTGACGATGTTGTTCAGCAGCGTCTCGGAGGAGCGGCCGGACGCGTTCATCAGGCGCATGTAGGTCTTCCCGTCCCGGTTCTTCAGGGCGTCGCGCATCAGGGGCACGCGCTCGTTCTCGTCAAAGAAGTGCATGGCGCGGCGCACCGGGCGGTTGGAGGGATCCCAGCCCCTGGCCCGGAACTCGGCCGGGTCCACGTCCGCCAGCACGCCCTTGTCAAAGAGGTTGGCGATGTACACCATGTCCGAGGGGATGCGGGCGTAGGAGGTGTCCAGCCCGGCGTGGCTGCCGCCGGTGTCGGTGAGACACAGGGTCAGCCCCATGGCGTCAAAGTCAGCCTCCACGGGCTCGATGGTGTTGGTCTTGAAATCGATGTAGACGGTCTTGCCCAGCGCGCAGGTGAGCTGGCTCATCAGGCCGCAGGGCTTGCCGAAGAAGCGGTTTTCCGCCTCCTGTGCGGCGCGGGCGATGACCACCGGGTCCACCTTCCCGTCGTTGAAGAGCACGGAGAGGATGCGGCCGATGAGCACCTCAAAGGCGGCGGAGGAGCTGAGCCCCGCGCCGGGGGGCAGGGTGCTGCGGATGTCGGCGTCAAAGCCGCCGATCTCCAGTCCCAGCTCGTGGAAGGTGGCCAGCATCCCGCGCACCAGGGCCTTGGGCGTGCCGAAGTCCGCCGTCTTGGGGGTGAGGTGGTCGATGCGCACCTCAAAATCCGGCAGAATTTTCGGATGAATATGCACAATTTTTGAACCATTCGCCTCGAAATTGGCGGTGATGCCCCGGTTGATGGCCGCGGCCAGAACCCGACCGTTCTGGTGGTCAGTATGATTGCCGGCAAGCTCAGTCCTGCCGGGGGTGAAAAGCTGTTTTATCATGAAGAGGACTCCTTCTCGTGTCCGCATAATTTCTCATTTCATACAGTTCCAGAATAAACCAAGAAGCTTTGAAAGTCAACCGTCTGTACTGCCGGAATAATTAAGTTTTTCACACTCGCACAAAGCGCTTGCGCGGAGGAAAAGCCAAAGGTATAATAGCATTACGACTGTCAATACTCACATCAAAAGAAGGTGCTTTATGAACAAAGCAAACGGAATCAACCTGACCATGCTCTGCGACTTCTACGAGCTGACCATGGGCAACGGCTACTTTGCCGACGGGATGAAGGACAAGATCTGCTACTTTGACGTGTTCTTCCGCAGCGTGCCCGACCAGGGCGGCTACGCCGTCATGGCGGGACTGGAGCAGATCGTGGACTATGTGCAGAACCTGCACTTTGACGAGGAGGACATCGCCTACCTCAGAGGCCGCGGCATTTTCAGCGAGGAATTTCTGGACTACCTGAGAAGCTTCCAATTCACCGGCGACATCTGGGCCATCCCCGAGGGCACGCCCATCTTCCCCATGGAGCCGGTGCTCACCGTCCGCGCCCCCGCCATCCAGGCCCAGCTGCTGGAGACCTATATGCTGCTGGAGTTCAACCACCAGAGCCTGATCGCCACCAAGGCCAACCGCATCTGCCGGGCGGCCCAGGGGCGCACGGTGCTGGAGTTCGGCTCCCGCCGCGCCCAGGGCATCGCCGGCGCCGTCACAGGCGCGCGGGCTGCCTTTATCGGCGGCTGCGCCGGTACCGCCTGCACCGTCTCCGACCAGATCTACGGCGTGCCCGCCGCGGGCACCATGGCCCACTCCTGGGTGCAGATGTTCGACACGGAGCTGGACGCGTTCCTCAGCTACTGCCGCACCTACCCCAACAACGCGGTGCTGCTGGTGGACACCTTCAACACGCTCAAGTCCGGCGTGCCCAACGCCATCCGCGCCTTCAACGAGGTGCTCAAGCCCCTCGGCATCACCAAGTGCGGCATCCGGCTCGACTCCGGCGACATGGCGTATCTGACCCAAAAGGCCCGCAAGATGCTGGACGAGGCCGGTTGGACCGAGTGCACCATCACCTGTTCCAACTCGCTCGACGAGCGGCTCATCACCGAGATCATCCGCCAGGGCGCGAAGATCGACTCCTTCGGCGTGGGCGAGCGGCTCATTACTTCCAAGAGCAGCCCGGTCTTCGGCGGAGTCTACAAGCTCTGCGCCGTGGAAAAGGACGACGGCAGCATCCTGCCCAAGATCAAGGTCAGCGAGAACGTAGGCAAGATCACCAACCCCGGCTTCAAGAAGGTCTACCGCTTCTTCAACCGGGAGACCGGCATGGCCGAGGCCGACTATATCTGCATGCGCGACGAGACCGTGGACGACACCCAGCCGCTCGAGATCTGCGATCCCACCGAGCGCTGGAAGCGCAAGGTGATGGAGAACTTCCGTGCCGTGGAGCTGCAGGTGCCGATCTTCGAAAAGGGCGAGCTGGTGTATGCGCTTCCCACCCTCAAGGAGATCAAGACCAACTGCGGCTACCAGGTGTCCACCCTCTGGCCGGAGGTCAAGCGCTTTGACAACCCCCACCAGTACTATGTGGACCTGTCCCCGAAGCTCATGGCTCTCAAGGACGAGATGCTCCTCTCCCACGGCAGACAGATGTAAAGCAGCGCATAGAGCGCCCCGCACCTGCGGGGCGCTTTTTTGTTTGAGCGGTTGGCCGAATAGAGGACGTGTTCGCCGGAACCGGGCTGCGTAGGTCAAGACACATTCTTTCCCGTTGGGGAAAGAACGTTTCTTCTGCCTTGCCGCAATGCCTCCGGCGGCTCTGCTTCGCGACGGCCGCCAAAGGCGCGGCTGCGGATCAGGCGCTGCGCCTGCATCTGCCACCGGCAGCGGCTTGCGTCTGATTCAAGAAAGGCAACCAGAGGAAGTGTCCTCTGGACTCCACGCAAAGGCGGGGAGTCTAAGGGAGGAACCAGGGTCGCCGCCAGAGCAGTGAGGCGTGGCCTGGAACGACGCATACCGCTGACGCTCAATCGTACTTCTGACCAGGATTTCGCCCCGCACCTATCCGCGGCTCGCTCACACTCAAGATGCTGTTTAGGGAAAAACCGTACTGGGTTCCCTCCGCTCCCAGGGGAATCCAACGGGGGATCCGCAGATCCCCCTTGGCCGTTTCAATTAGGGAGGTTCTTAGGAGGGGAAGAATACGGAATCTTCCCCTCCTAAGTGGCGTTTCTTTTGCAACTTTTCTTTGGCCAAACAAAGAAAAGTTGAGACGCAGGTTATGCCCCGCCATCACGTGGGAAAGAAAGCATGCCCCTCCCGAAACCTTTTTCTCATGGTGGCGTCATAAAGAGGAAAAGGCTTGTAAAACCGGGTATCTATGATATAATTAAAAGATCAAGTCAGCTTTTTCGCCGCTTTGCGGCACAGTATACAAACGGAGGGAACCCCTATGATCAACTTCAACGTACCGCCCTGCACGGGCAAGGAACTCGACTACATCGCCCAGGCCGTCGCATCCCACAAGATCTGCGGCGACGGGGAGTTTACCAAGAAATGCAACGCCTGGATGGAGCAGCGCTTTCATGCCCACAAGGTCATGCTGACCACCAGCGGCAGCACCGCCCTGGACATGGCGAGCCTGCTGTGCGACCTGCGGCCCGGCGACGAGGTCATCCTGCCGAGCTTCACTTTCTCCTCCACGGCCAACGCCTTTGCCATCTACGGGGCAAAGCTGGTGTTTGTGGACATCCGGCCCGACACCATGAACATCGACGAGACGAAGATCGAGGCCGCCATCACGGACAAGACCCGCGTCATCCTCGCCATGCACTATGCGGGCGTGGCCTGCGAGATGGACGCCATCATGGACATCGCCCGCCGCCACAACCTGCTGGTGGTGGAGGACGCGGCCCAGGCGGTCATGTCCAGCTACAAGGGCAAGGCACTCGGCACCATCGGCGATCTGGGCTGCTACTCCTTCCACGAGACCAAGAACTACTCCATGGGCGAGGGCGGCGCGGTCGTCGTCAACCGCCCCGACCTCGTGGAGCGGGCCGAGATCCTGCGCGAGAAGGGCACCAACCGCTCCAAGTTCTTCCGCGGCCAGGTGGACAAATACACCTGGGTCGACATCGGCGACAGCTTCCTGCCCTCCGAGCTCAACGCCGCCTATCTCTGGGCACAGCTCGAGATGGCCGACGAGATCAACAACGACCGCCTGCACAGCTGGCAGGTCTATGACGAGGCCTTCTGCGATCTGGCGGTCAAGGGGCTTGTGACCCAGCCCACCGTGCCGGACGGCTGCGTTCACAACGCGCATATGTATTATCTCAAGTGCCGCAATCTCGCCGAGCGCACCGCGCTCATCTCCTTCCTCAAGAGCCGGGACATTCTGGCGGTGTTCCACTATGTGCCGCTGCACTCGGCACCCGCGGGGCTCAAGTTCGGCCGCTTTGACGGCGAGGATGTTTACACCACGGCCGAGTCCGACAAGCTGGTCCGCCTGCCCCTGTACTACAAGCTCACGGCGGAGGACCAGGCGAAGGTCATCGCCGCCGTGCGGGAATTTTACGGAGCGTAACGATGAAACTTTCCTTCATCATCCCCTGTTACCGCTCGGAGCACACGCTCGAAGCGGTGATCGGGGAGCTGGAAAAAACCATGGCTCAGCGCCCGGAGCTGGACTTCGAGATCGTCCTGACGGAGGACGGCTCCCCCGACCGGGTCTGGGATGTGATCGAACGGCTCGCGGACACGGACAGCCACATCAAGGCCCTGCGCTTTACCCGCAATTTTGGCCAGCACGCGGCCCTGCTCGCGGGGCTCGCCGCCATGGACGGGGACGCGGCCTTCTTCCTCGACGACGACGGCCAGGCCCCCCTGGATGAGCTGTTCAAGCTGGTCGACAAGCTGGACGAGGGCTATGACGTGGTCTACGGCGCCTATCCGGAGATCAAGCAAAACGGCTTTCGGCGTTTCGGTTCCTGGATGAACAAGCGCATGGCCGTCTCCCTGCTGGACTGGCCGGAGGACGTGCAGGCCACCAGCTTCTTCATCTGCCGCCGCCTCATCGTCGACGAGGTGCTCAAGTACGACAAGCCCTACCCGTATCTCGACGGGCTCATCATCCGCGCCACCAAGAACATCGGCTCCGTGGAGGTGCACCAGCGCGAGCGGGCTTACGGCAGCTCCGGCTACACCCTCGGCAAGCTCATCAAGCTCTGGCTCAACGGCTTTACCGCCTTCTCGGTCAAACCCCTGCGCGCGGCCTCCCTCTGCGGCGGACTCTTTGCCGTCATCGGCTTTCTGTGGATGCTCGTCATCGTGATCGTCCGGCTGACGGATTCCACGGTGGTGGAAGGCTGGACCACGCTGATGGCGGTGCTGCTGCTGGTGGGCGGTCTGCTGATGGTGATGCTGGGCCTGATCGGGGAATACATCGGCCGCATCTACATCTGTATCAACAACTCCCCCCGGTACGTCATCCGCGAGATGAGACCGCGGGATCTGCTGGCGCTCGGGAAAAAGGAAGAGAAGTAAACACCGGCCGCCCTTTTGAAGGCGGCGGGAAGGATTTCGTATGGACAGATCCATTCTGATACTGGGCGCGGGCATCTACCAGGTGCCGCTGATCCGCGAGGCCCAGGCCCGGGGCTTCCGGGCCGTGATCGCCAGCATCCCGGGCAACTACCCGGGCTTTGCCGTGGCCGACAAGGTCTACTACACCGACACCACGGACAAAGAGGCGATCCTGGAAATTGCGAAGCAGGAGCGCGTCAGCGCCGTCGTCACCACGGGCACGGACGTGGCCGTGGCTTCCATCGGCTATGTCTGCGCCCGGCTGGGCCTGCCCGGCATCGGGGAGGCGGCCGCCCGGCTGCTGACGGACAAGGCCCTGATGAAGGAGGCCTTTGTCAAGGGCGGGGTCACCACCTCCGCGTTCCGGCGCGTGTCGTCCCTTGCTGAGGCGCGTTCCGCCGCCGCGGAACTGGGGCTGCCCGTGATGCTCAAGATCGTGGACAAGTCCGGCAGCCGCGGCATCACCAAAGTCAGCGATCCGGCGCAGCTCGAGAGTGCCTGGGCCTATGCCGCCGCCGCCACCGGCGCCGACCACATGGTGGTGGAGCGCTTCGTGCAGGGACAGGAGATCGGCATCGACGCCTTTGTCCAGAACGGAAAGCTGCTGCTGATGCTGCCCCACGACAAATTTGTCTATCAGTCCGGCCACACGGGTATCCCCATCGGGCACTACTGCCCCATGGACTGCTCGGAGACGCTTTGGAACAACATGCGCTCCGAGACGGAGAAGGTCGTCGCCGCCACCGGCATGGACAACTGCGCCGTCAACATCGACGCCTTTGTGCTGCCGGACGAGCGCGTCAACATCATCGAGGCCGCCGGGCGCTGCGGCGCCACCGGCATCCCCGAGGTGATCTCCGGCTACACCGGCCGAAACTATTACGGCTGCATTCTGGACAACGCCCTGGGTATCCCGGTGGCCCCCTTTGATCTCAAGGGCGGCCGGCCCACGGCCTCCATCCTGCTCTACTCGGGCGAGGGCGGTATCCTGAAGGAAATCCGCTACCGCTTTGCCGGGAAGGAGTACTCGAACGCCGACGCCGACGTGCCCGGAAAAGGCCGGGTGGAGCTGAGCTTCGGCCCCGGGGACGACATCGACCCCTTCCGCAACGGCACCGACCGCATCGGCATGGCCGTCTTTACGGCCGACACGGTGGAGGCGGTCAAGGCCGCGGTGGCCGATTTCCGGGCGAGCCTGTGTGTCACGGTGGAGTAAAGCCATGCTTTTAAAGGAACTGAACACCCCCTGCTACATCATCCGGGCGGGGGAGTTTGAAGAGAATATGGCCCGCTTTCGTGCGGCCTTCGCCTCCCGCTGGGGGGAGAGGCTGCTGCTGGGCTACTCGGTGAAGACCAACAACTTCCCTTGGCTGCTGAAGACTGCCATGGCCAGGGGCTTCTGGGCGGAGGTGGTCTCGCCGGACGAGTACGCCTTTGCCCTGCGCTGCGGCTGTCCGGAGGAGAAGATCCTCTTCAACGGACCACAGAAACAGGACCGCCTGCTCTCCGCCTGCCGGGCGGGGGCCACGGTGAACCTGGACAATCTGGAGGAGGTGGACGCGGTCTGCGCGGCCTTCGGCGGCGGGGACGACGCTCCCCGGCTCGGCCTGCGCGTCAACTTCGACCTGGAGGCGCTCTGCCCCGGGGAGACCACCTGCCAGGGCGTCCCCGGCCGCTTCGGCCTGTGCCTGGAAAACGGGGACTTTGCCCGTGCGCTGGAAACGCTGAAAAAGGCTGGGCTGCCCCTCGCGGGGCTGCACCTGCACCAGAGCAGCAAAAGCCGGAGCCTGAACGTCTTTGCCGCCATCGCAAAGACGGCGGTGCAGATCGCCGAGACCTATGGACTTGCAGAGCTGGACTACGTGGACGTTGGCGGCGGCTTTTTCGGCGGGAGCTTCTTCCCGAACAAGCCCAGCTTCGAGGAGTACGCCGAGACCGTCTGCACGATCCTGAAAACGGCCTTCGACCCCGCCCGCACCACCCTGGTGCTGGAGCCGGGCGCCGCAATCCTGGCTACCGCCATGGACTATCTCTGCTCCGTGCTGAACATCCGAGAGATCCGCGGGCAGCGCATCGTCACCCTGGACGGGAGCCTGCTGCACATCAACCCCATGATGAACCCGCACCCCACGCCCTTTACCATGCTGCATCCCGGCGCGGAGGGCGGAGAGGATCAGATCGTCGCCGGCAGCACCTGCATGGAGCTGGACCGCTTCTGGCCGCGGGACATGCACAACCTGGCCGGGCACGACACGCAGTTTCTCTTCCACGCCTGCGGGGCCTACATGTCCACGCACAATTCCAGCTTCATCAACGCCGCCCCGAATATCTACCTTGAGCGCGGCGGGGACTATACCCTCCTGCGGGAAAAGAGCATCGACGCGCTGTTCGGCAGGGAATGAGGAAAGCGGAGTGTGAAGCGTGGCGTTATGGTGTGCCTGCGGCACAGACAAATTCGATCCCTCCGTCTCGCCTTGCCCGGCACCTCCCTTTTCAAAGGGAGGCATTCCCGGAAGCGCATCATGGCCCCCTTTGTGAAAGGGGGCTGTCAGCGAAGCTGACTGGGGGATCGGACACAACAACGCCAAACGCCGCCCTCCAAACTCCACACTGAAAAAGCCGGAGGTTTCCCCTTTGACCAAGAACATAAACGTAAAACTGCTGCTCCTGCTGCAGGGGGCGGTGGTGATCTATTCCTTCGCGGATATCTGCGCAAAGCTCGCCAGTCGGCACGACTTTCTGACCCCGGGCTACATCCTGTGGCTGGGGGCGGAGGTGCTGGTGCTGGGGTTCTACGCCCTGGCCTGGCAGCAGATCATCAAAAAGGTGGACATCTCGGTGGCCTACTCCAACCGGGCAGCCGCCATTGTCTGGACCACCCTGTGGGCGGCACTGCTGTTTCATGAGCACATCACCCCGCAGAACGTCCTCGGCATCCTGGTCCTGTTTGCCGGGATCTGGATGGTGAACCGGGAGGGCGAGACGGGATGAAATACTGGCTTGCGATGTTCGGCGCGGTGGCGCTCTCCGCCGCGTCCCAGATGCTGCTGAAGAGAGCGGCAAAAACCGCGTACGCCAGCCCCATCCGGGAGTATCTCAACATCTGGGTCGTCGGGGGCTATGGGCTGCTGGTGCTGAGCATGCTCAGCGTGGTCTTTGCCTGCCGGGGCCTGGAGATGAAAAACGTCCCCGTGATCGAGGCCCTGGGCTTCCCGCTGGTGATGCTGCTGGGCAGAATCTTCTACGGGGAAAAGCTGACGAGAAACAAACTGATCGGCATGGGTCTGATCATGCTCGGCGTGGTGATTTTTTACCTGTAAGTGTGGGAGAAACGCGATATGACAGAGAAAAGCTATACCCTGCAGGACGGTGTGATCTACGGGGAGCGCGTACTGCTGCGCCCCATCACCGCGGAGGATACCCCGCTGATCGTCAAGTGGCGGAATACCGCGTCCGTGCGCCGCAACTTCGTCTTCCGGGAGCCCTTCACCGCCGAGATGCACGAAAACTGGCTCAGAACCCGGGTGGCCACAGGCCAGGTACTGCAGTACATCATTGTGGATCGGGAGAGCGGCGAGAGCGTGGGCTCGGTCTATTTCCGGGATGTGGATAAAGCCAACCGCAGCGCGGAGTACGGCATCTTTATCGGGGAAGAATCGGCCCGGGGCAAGGGTCTCGGCAGCGAAACCGCGCGGATCTTCACGGATTTCGGCTTCCGGGAGCTGAAGCTGCACCGCATCAGTCTGCGCCTGCTGGCGGACAACGTCCGGGCGGAGAAAAGCTACACAAACGGCGGCTTTTGCCGGGAGGGGCTGTTTAGGGACATGGTAAAGCTCGACGGCGTGTACCGGGACGTTCTGTTTATGGCAAAACTCAACGGGGAGGACTGACATGACAAAGGTATCTTTTGTAATCCCCTGCTACCGCTCCGAGCACACGGTTGCGGCCGTGGCGGCGGAGATCGAAACCACCATGGCGGCTCTGCCCCAGTATGATTGGGAGCTGGTGCTGGTCAACGACTGCTCGCCCGACGGCACCTTCGGGGTGATCCGGGGCCTGGCGGAAAAGGACGCGCGCATCACCGCGGTGGATCTGGCCAAGAACTTCGGCCAGCACGCGGCACTGATGTGCGGCATGCGCCATACCGACGGGGACGTGGTGGTCTGCCTGGACGACGACGGCCAGACGCCCGCAGACGAGGTGGGCAAGCTCCTGGAAAAGATCGAAGAGGGCTATGACGTGGTCTATGCCTCCTACGAGGAAAAGAAGGAGAGCGGCTTCCGCCGCTTCGGCAGCGACGTCAACCGCCGCATGACCGAGATCATGCTCTCCAAGCCGAAGGAGCTGGAGCTCACCAGCTACTTTGCCGCCCGGCGCTTCATCATCGACGAGATGCTCCGCTACGAGCACTGCTATCCCTATGTGATGGGGCTGGTGCTGCGCAGCACCAAGCGCATCTGCAACGTGCCAGTCCGGCACCGGGCGCGGGAGACCGGCTCCTCCGGCTATACGCTCTCCAAGCTGCTGGGTCTGTGGATGAACGGCTTTACCTCCTTCTCGGTCAAGCCCCTGCGCATCTCGATCTGGTCCG
>JAEEGL012110639.1_pt1 | contig 19593 bp, 15 predicted proteins | sample 9134231 | NCBI WGS metagenome assembly JAEEGL01 (sample SAMN16246548, study PRJNA631951) | gut metagenome | biome: gut microbiome; feature: rumen; material: fiber-attached | host: Bos | place: Iran: Karaj | collected 2018-10 | reverse complement strand
CCGCGGTGCAGATTGGTGACGGGCACCTCCGCGGTGGGGATGAGGAAGTAATCGGTGTTCGCTACCTTGAAGGCGTCCTCCTCGAACTTGGGGAGCTGGCCGGTGCCGGTCATGGAGGCGCGGTTGACCATGTAGGGGGGCAGTATCTCGGTATAGCCGTTTTCTGTGTGCACGTCGAGGAAATAGCTGATTATCGCCCTCTCGAGCCTTGCGCCGAGGGAACGGTATACGGTGAACCTCGCGCCCGTGATCTTGCCCGCGGAGGCGAAATCGAGTATGCCGAGGTCCTCGCCGATGTCCCAATGCGCCTTGGGCTCGAAGCCGAAATCGCGCGGAGTGCTCCAGCGCCTTACCTCGACGTTCTCCTTGTCGTCCGCGCCTTCGGGAACGGACTCGTGGGGGATATTGGGCACGGCATAAAGCATTTCTTCAAGCCTGGCGTCGTATTCGGCCACGAGCGCGTCAAGCTCCTTTATGCGGTCGGCCACCTGCTTCATCTCGGCAAGCTTATCGGTCACGTCCGCGCCCGCCTTCTTGAGCTTGGGTATCTCGGCGGAAACGGCGTTGCGCTCGGCCTTTAATGCCTCGACCTCGCCCAGCGCCTTGCGGCGCTTTTCGTCGGTGGCAAGCAGCTCGGTCACGTCGGCGCCCTTGTTGCGGCGCTTGCGCATGGCCTCGACAAGCTCCTCGGGATTCTTGCGAATGCGTTTGATGTCTAACATATAACAAACTCCTTAAAGAAAAATCTATTTTACTCGGCTGTTCTTCCGCAGCATTTTTTGTATTTCTTGCCGCTGCCGCAGGGGCAGGGATCGTTGGGACCTATCTTGGCGCCCGCCTTTTTGGGCTTGGGCTTTGTATCGCCCGCGGGGGTGATGGGCTTGGCCACCTGCTCGCGCTTGATGGGCTGGTTGTTGGTGCGCAGCACGGTGTGATAGATGCGCCTTGCGGTGTCGTCACGTATCTGGGCGACCATCTCGTCGAACATATCGAAGCCCTCGTTGCGGTATTCGACGACGGGATCCTTGGAGCCCATTGCGCGAAGACCTATGCCCTGGCGCAGCTGATCCATCGCGTCGATATGATCCATCCAGCGTTCGTCCACGGAGCGCAGCAGCATAACGCGCTCGACCTCGCGCATATCCACCTCGTGCTCGGCGAATTCCTTCTCCTTGGCGGAGTACACGGCGTCGGCGGCCTTGTGGATGACCTCCTTCAGCGCGCCCTGATCCTTTGTTTCGAACGCGCCTCGGGGTATCTCGACTCCTATCAGCTCGTGCACGGAATGAACGAGCCCGCCAAGATCCCAGTTATCCGCCTTTTCGGAAGGCGGGCAGTAAAGATCCACGCGGGAATCGATCGCCTCGTCGATCATGGTGCTGACGGAATCGTGGATATCCTCGCCCATGAGCACCCGGCGGCGCTGCCCGTAAATGATCTCGCGCATGCGGTTCATAACGTCGTCATACTGCAGCACGCTCTTGCGGATATCGAAGTTGTGCGCCTCGACGCGCTTCTGCGCGGTCTCGATATTGCGGCTGAAGAACTTGAAATTGAAATTGATATCCTCGCCGCCGGAGAGACGGTCGAGCATGCCGTTCATCCTGTCGGCGCCGAAGCGCTTCATCAGGTCGTCCTCCATAGAGACGTAGAAGCAGGTGGTGCCTGGATCGCCCTGACGGCCGGCGCGGCCGCGAAGCTGATTGTCGATACGCCTTGATTCGTGGCGCTCGGTGCCGATTATGAACAGGCCTCCCGCGGCAACGACCTTTTCGTGCTCCTCGTCGCTGACCTTTTTGAATTTCTGCAGAAGCTCGTTGTAAACGCGCCTTGCTTCCAGAATCTCCTCGTTGTCGGTATCCTGGTGGCTCGTTGCGGCCTCTATCATCGCGTCCTCATAGCCGTCGTTGCGCATGGAGCGGCGGGCAAGGAAATCGGGGTTGCCGCCCAGCAGAATATCCGTGCCTCGGCCCGCCATGTTGGTGGCGATGGTCACGCAGCCGTATTTGCCCGCCTGAGCGACTATCTCGGCCTCGCGGGCGTGCTGCTTGGCGTTGAGCACCTCGTGCTTTATGCCGCGGCGCTTTAAAAGCTCGGAAAGCATCTCGCTCTTTTCAACGGATATCGTGCCCACCAGCATGGGCTGACCGGTCTTGTTGACCTCGATTATCTTTTCGACCACGGCGCGGAATTTCGCCGCCTCGTTCATGAATATCTCGTCGTTTAAGTCGATTCGCTTGAGGGGACGGTTGGTGGGTATCTCCACGACGTCAAGATCGTAAATGCCCTGGAATTCATCCTCCTCGGTCTTGGCGGTGCCCGTCATGCCCGCAAGCTTTGCGAACATGCGGAAGTAGTTCTGATAGGTGATGGTGGCAACGGTGCGGTTTTCGTTCTGCACCTTGACGCCCTCCTTGGCCTCCAGCGCCTGATGGAGCCCGTCGGAATAGCGGCGGCCGTGCATTATGCGGCCCGTGAATTCATCGACGATCAGCACTTCGCCGTCGTTTACGATGTAATCCTTGTCGCGCGTGAAGAGCGCGTTGGCCTTTAACGCCTGGATGATATAGTGGTTCAGCTCGGAATTATCCGTTGCGGAGATATCGTCGATATTGAAATACTCCTCCGCCTTTTCCATGCCGCGCTCGGTAAGGGCCACCGTGCGCGCCTTGATATCGCACATGTAATCGCCGCTTTCCTCCTGAATCTCGCCGCGCATCAGCTCGGCCTTGGACTTCTTTTCAACGTCGGCGCCGCGCTCCAGCCTTCGCACGAACCTGTCCGCGCGGATATACATATCGGTGGACTTGTCGCCGCGGCCCGATATGATAAGCGGCGTCCTTGCCTCGTCGATAAGGATGGAGTCCACCTCGTCGACGATCGCGTAATTCAGCTTGCGCTGCACAAGGCTTTGAGAATAGACGGCCATGTTATCGCGCAGATAATCGAAGCCGAATTCGGTATTGGTGCCGTAAGTGATATCGGCATTATAGGCGTCCCTGCGCTGCTGAGAATCCAGATCGTGCACGATGCAGCCCACGGTGAGGCCCAGGAAGGTATAGATCTTGCCCATCCACGACGCGTCGCGGGAGGCAAGGTAATCGTTGACCGTGACGACGTGCACGCCCTCGCCGGGCAGCGCGTTTAAGTAAGCGGGCAGCGTGGCGACAAGCGTTTTGCCCTCGCCCGTCTTCATCTCGGCAATGCGGCCCTGATGCAGCACTATGCCGCCGATGAGCTGCACGTCGAAATGCCTCATGCCCACGGTCCTGACCGCGGCCTCGCGCACGACGGCGAATGCCTCGGGCAGCAGATCGTCAAGCGTTTCGCCCTTTTTAAGCCTGTCGCGGAATTCCTGCGTTTTGGCGCGCAGCTCCGCGTCCGAAAGCTTTTTCATCGCGGGCTCAAGAGCGTTTATTTTGTTCACCAGGGGCATCATCTTTTTGACCTGCTGTTCGGAGGTCCTGCCCAGTATCTTGTCAATAAATCCCATTCTTTTTCGTTTCCTTAAGCTTATTTATAAGAGCACTATCGATGCGATACCGAAGTAAACCAGCAGCGATACCGCGTCGACGATGGTGGTTATCATGGGGCTTGCCATAAGCGCCGGGTCAAGCTTGCATTTATCCGCAAGCAGGGGAAGCGTGCAGCCGACGAACTTTGCGCAGATCACCGCCAGCACCAGAGTTGCCGATACGACGCCTGCGATAAGATAGATGTTCTGCCCCGCTTCGAGCTGATACATGCCCATGTAATAAAACACGATGATACGAAGGAAGTTCACGATCGCAACGCAGACGCCCACGATTATGCTCACGCGGAATTCCTTCCAGATTACCTTGAGCATGCTGCTGAATTTCACCTCGCCCAGCACGAGCGCACGAATGACCGAGACCGAAGCCTGCGAGCCCGCGTTGCCGCAGGTGTCCATAAGCATGGGTATGAACGAGGTGAGTATCGCAACGGCGGTGAGCATGCTTTCGAACTTGGTTATTATCAGCCCCGTGAACGTGGCGGATATCATAAGCACCAGCAGCCACACAACGCGCTTTCGCGCAAGAGTGAATACGGAGGTGGACATATAGCTGTCCTCGATAGGCGCCATAGCCGCCATCTTATAGATGTCCTCGGTGGTCTCTTCTTCGATAACGTCGACCACGTCGTCGATCGTGATAAGGCCCACAAGCCTGTCCTCGCCGTCCACAACGGGCATACTCACTATGTCGTATTTCTTGAAGGTCTCGGCAACCTCGGCCTGATCGTCAAGCGTTTTGGCATAGATCACGTCGTCGTCCATTATCTCGCTTATCAGCTGATCGTCCTTGGCCGCAAGCACGTCCTTCATCGAAACCACGCCGGTCAGATGCCTGGATTCGTCGGTAACGAAGGCATATGTGATCGAGGCTAGCTCGTCGCAGGTGTGGCGCACGTATTGTATCGCCGCGGCGACGTTCCATTCGCCCTTGAGCCGCAAAAGCTCGGTGGTCATAAGGCTGCCCGCGGAATTGTCGGGGTATTTCAGTATCTGGTTGATCGCCTTGCGCGTTTCGGGATCGGCCGTGGCAAGCACGCGGCGCACTATGTTCGCGGGCATTTCCTCGGTAAAGTCCGCCGCGTCGTCAACGAACATGTCGTTCACGATGGAGGCAAGCTCCTTATCGCTTATGCCCTCCACTATGCGCTGCTGATCCTCGGGCTCGAGGTAAGAGAACACCTCTGCCGCCTGCTCCTTGGGCAGGAGCCTGAACACAACGATCAGCGCCTTGTCTTCCTCGATAAGCGCCATTTCCTCCGCGATATCCGCGGGGTTCATGTCGACGAGCTCATTCCTGAGCTGTGAAAAGGAACGGCTCTCGACAAGGTCTAAAATTTCATGCAACTCCCCATTTGAAATTTCCTCCTGTATTACCGAAATTACAGGGGCGCACATATGCACCCAATTTAACATCTTATTTTATATCCGAAAACACTATTTGTCAATATCGAACGAGCATGAAAAAGGCCGAAGCGCTTCCTTCGGCCTGCATTTGATCCGGTCCGCATCATTCCGCCGCGTCGTTTATCTGAGCGGCATTCTCCGCAGGCAGCGATTCCACGTCGCGCAGCTTGCGCAATATCGCCCTGGTGCGGGCGCCTATCAGCTTTTCAAGCTCGTCGTTGGCGCTGGATATGCGGCTTTGAGCGGTGGCGAGCACCTTTTCGAAATTCATGAATTCGTTCTTCACCGCGCCAAGCACCTGCCACGCCTCGGTGGAGCGCTGCTGCATGGCGACTATCGAGAAGCCCATGCGCAGCGAATTGAGCAGCGCCGCCATGGTGGAGGGCCCCGCGATATTCACGCGTGCCTCGCGCTGAAGCTTTTCCACCATGCCAAGCCGCACTACTTCGGCATAGATGCCCTCGGTGGGCAGGAACATTATTGCGAACTCCGTCGTCCTGGGCGGATCGACGTACTTATCGCGTATATCGCGGGCGAATTTCATTATCACGTCGCAAAGGCGCCTCTGCGCGGCGGCAACGGCGGCGGGATCGCCCGAATCGTAAGCGTCGGCAAGCTGCACGTAAGCGTCGGAGGGGAACTTGGAATCGATGGGCAGATACACGGGCTCATCCCCCGCCCCCGGCAGCTTAACGGCATATTCCACGCGCTCCTGACTGCGGCGCTTGGCGTCGAAATTCTTCTCATACTGTTCGGGCGTCAATATCTCCTCAAGTATCGCGCCAAGCTGCACCTCGCCCAGGGTGCCGCGGGTCTTCACGTTGGTCAGCACCTTTTTAAGGTCGCCCACGCCCACGGCAAGGGTCTTCATCTCGCCCAGGCCGCGATAGACCTCGGTCAGCCTGTCGTTCACCAGCTTGAAGCTTTCGGTTATGCGCTTGTCAAGCGTCTCCTGCAGCTTTTCGTCCACCGTGTTCCTCACCTCGGCAAGGCTCTTCTGCATGGTTTCGCGCACCTCGTCCATGTGCCTGTCGTTTTCGGCCTGCATTGCCGAAAGCCGCCGCTCCACCGTTTCGCGTATCTCGCTCAGGTCGGCGGCGTTCTTGCTTTCGAAAGTGCGGAAGCGCTCCTCGGTGCTCTTTGCGCCGGCCTCAAGGCTCACGTTTATCGCGGTCTGCTTCTCGGTCATCAGGCCGAAGAAGGCCTCCTGCTTTTCCGAAAGCTTTTCCGCCTGCCCCGTCTGGATCAGCTTCATATTTTCGCCGAGGAAGCGTATCTGCTGCTCCATATCATCCGAGATATCCTTCCTTGCGCGGTCAAGGCTGCGCTCGTTCTCGTTCTTGTAGGTGATGAGCATATCCCCAAGCTGCGCCGCGCCCTCCTTTTCGCTCCTGCGGGTCAGCAGCACGCACAGCATCGCCCCGCCGCCGGAAAGCACTATCGCGGCAATCAGTATAATAAACTGCCACGTTTCCATATCGTTCTCCGTAAAGCTTTATTTCACGCGTTTTTTGACCGCACCCTTGCCGAATTTGACTATCCCCGCCGATTCGAACGCGCGGAAGAGCAGCATGCCGGCGATAGAGCCGAAGGCATACTGGATCGCGTTTGTCCACAGGCCGAAGAGCGCCGTTTCGGCCCCGTAAAGCAGCATCTCAAAAGCGAAATACCCCGCGGGCATTATGAGCCCCGCGATAAAGGAGGGCAGCCGCCTGAGCTTTTTAAGCATAAGCCCGCAGCAAAGCGCCATAAGGCCCTTTATCGCAAGCGTGGCCGGCGCATATATCACCGCGCCGTGCAGCACATCCGCCAGCGCCGAGCCCAGCGCCGAAACCAGCGCCCCGCCCCAGGGGCCCAGTATGTATGCCGAGGCGTAAACCGCCGCGTCGCCCGCGTTCAAATAAGCTCCCCCGCTGCCCACCGGCAAAGGTACCGAGGCAAACAGGGTGAGCAGAGCGATTATCGCCGTGAGTATCGCATGCGTCACAAGCGAGCGTATGCGCGCATCGGATAAGTTTTCGTTGTTCTTGTTCATGCCTTGATTATATCACATTGCGGGAGCGGAAAAAAGAGAAATCAAAAAAAACTGTTGACTTTATTGCGTACAAGTCATAAAATAAAATATATTATAATTATTTTTGATTTTTCTGTAATTTTGAGCGAAAAACGGTGTCTATACAGGTGAAAGCCGTTTGAGTGACGGGAGGGTCGTTTGGAACAGGCGCTTGAGCTTATGGCCATGCTCCGTGCGCGTGATCCCGCGGCGGTCGAAAAGGCCATGGAGATCTATTCCGATACCATCCGCAGTGTGGCGGGCAGCTTCCTTGACGATAAGAGGGACGTTGAGGAGTGTGTTAACGATACCTTTTTAAAGCTTTGGAACTCCCCGCCGGACGACGCTTCCGCGCTCTATCCCTATATCATCAGCATCGCGCGAAGGACGGCGCTCAACTCCCTGCGCGACAGGCGCCGCGGCAAAAAGCGCCGCGGGCAGCTGGATTCCCCGATAATCGAGCTGGAGCGGATCGCTTCCCATCTGGACGATCCCTTCTCCGCCGCCCGCGCTAACGAGCTTAAGGAGCTGATAAGGGATTTCGTGCTTTCACAGCCGCCCGAGCGGCAGCAGATATTCATTCTGCGCTATTGGTATCAAAGGGAGGTGCCCGAAATAGCCGATCGGCTGGGCATAACTTCCAACAACGTGCGCGTGCAGCTTCACCGCATGCGCGAGGAATTGAAGATAAAATTGAAGGAAAAGGAGTTTTACGTATGAAAGCCGAAGAGCTTGCCGAGCTGATCGGCAGCATTACCGATGAAAGCCTGATCGTGCTCCCGTTCAAGGATCGTAAGCACAGCGGGAAGCGCACCGTGCCGCGCTTCCTTTCCCGCGCCGCCTCGGTCGCCGCCGCGGCGGTGCTCGCGCTGTTCATATCTACCGCGACCGCCGAGGCCGCCGGCGTGCGGGTAGTCACGCCCTTCGTCAGCCGGACGGGGTCAGCCCTCCGTCTCGATTATTCCGCCGGGCTCGATCAGCACGCGGACGCGCCGGAGATCACCGCCTCTCCTTCCGAAAAGGCGAGGGTCTCCCATATTCCCTCCGAGCGCATCAGATTCGCTTCCGAAGAAGAATTCAAGGCCCGCGTGGGAAATATGATACGCCTTCCCGGAGAGGAATCGGGGTTGGAATTCGTTTCGGCGGAGGGCAGCTTAGGTAAAGAGACCGGAGTTATAAGCGCCTTCTATACCCTTGAAGGAAAGGAGATCGATATCGATTTCACGTATCACTCCGTTATGCTCGGCGATGAATACAGCTCACGAACTTTGCTTATCAACGGTGTATCAAGGTATGAAAATAAGGAGATCGCAGGTATCGAATGTACTTTGGCTTATGCCGCACCATGGAACTATATCTCTGTTGTGATCGGAAATGAAAGCTATCTGATTTCCGGCGAGGTCGAAATGGCCGTTCTTGAAACGGTGGCTGGATCGATGTTTGCAGAATAATAGGACATATATGAAAGGATTTTGATATGAAAAAGCTTATAACTGTATTGCTTGTTCTCATACTCTCTGCGATATTTGTTGACGGTGCGTTAGCAGATAATGAAACAGCTGTCAAAACCTACTATACTGATCAGTACACAATTACCGACAAAATAGATGCCGTTTATGATCTGATAAAATCGACCGATCTTGAGGTCGAGAGTAATGCATCCGGTCAGATCAGTGTTTCTCTGCTCGTGAAAACATATGATACTGTGGAAAAACTCGGTTTTTCAAGTTTGAAGGTTCAAAGGTGGAATGGAAGCACTTGGGTAACGGACGCCGAGGTCACCAATCAGTATTCTTATACCACAAAAACATTTAGTTATACCGATACCTTCTCCGGACTTTACAGCGGCGCGCTGTACCGCGTAAAGGTGACGTTATTCGCAAGGCGGGCCATAGGCGAGGCGCAGAGCATGACGGTCACGTCGAGCTCGATCAACTGCCATTGAGGCTAAATAACGCTCAAAATCGGGTTTAAGACCCGTTTTGAAAAATATATTTTTAAAAACCTGTAAGATTTTGCCAAAAAAGTTGTCTTTATAAGTAGAGGGATATTTTTTCCTCCTTATGGACAGCTTGACGGCCGGGACCGCGCGGGCAGAAAGGAGTTGATGCATAAAAGCTGCAGCTCAATGGGATCGGATCCCGAGCTATAGTAACCAATAACAACCTTTGGTACCGGGAGTCAAGCGGTTTCGGGATAGGCGGCACGATCATGACGGAAAGGGTTTCGAACCATACTTCCGGGCAATGCCACTGTATCTTAAATAAAAGCAACTGCTTTGTGAACCTATAAACCCCCGGGTATGAAGGATCGATAAAAGGACAGGATCGAAAGGAGTTTAACATGAAAAAAGCAATGGTGTGTATTCTTGTTGTGTTTGTTGTTCTGACGTCTATCTTATCAAGCGTTGCATATAGTTCATCTGAAAATAATAAAGCTATGCCCGAAAAAACCGAGCAGTACTATTCACCGACATTTTCGATAGACTGTATCTCAATAGAAGACGATGATTATAAAGCACACAATGGACTTGTTTCCATCGCTGTTGAATACGGTGACAATGATGAAGAATATGGAATGGAAGGACCAACTGATTATGAGGTTGTTGATTCAAGGTATTTACTTGTTTTGGATCCTTTAAGTAAAAAGATCCAAAAATATGATATGGAGAAAGGTTTATGGATTGGATCAGTGGATTTGTCTTATTGTAAATATCCCGAAAAGTTGGAATATTCAGATGAGACATACTATGTATATGACACAGAATCCATGGCAATTTATATTGTTTCCTACGAAGGCGGCCTTGTTGACACTATCGCATTACCAACCGTTGATCCTATGGATTACGAGGATCAAGATGCTTACATAGATCACTGGACATCACTGTATACTGCAGATTTAAAAACTATTGATGGAACAGTATACTTGATCACCGGCAGAGCGGAATCTGTCAGGAACAAAGACTATTTTATTTGTGATAGCAAGCTTATTCCGTGTGAGCCGAAGTTTAAGTACGAACTTGACAACAATGACGTTCTGACCATATCATATGATGAGTATCATTGGACTTTCCCGGGAGAAAACCTGGGTGTTGATGTTCTGGGAGTAGACGAGACAGGCAACCTCTGTGTTTATTGTGTTGAATGGACTCACGATGATCAAGGATACGTTCATATCGTTGAGAGCATTAGAAAGTATGATGCTAACAATACGCTAACCGGTGCGGTTTATTTTGATTCAACTGAAGACTTCGATGTTTTTTTGATCAATCCGGCAAAATGGATGTCTTCGAATTCAGCTTATTACTTTGCGGGAACCTCGGATTCTATGATAATAAGCATAATCTCATTGAGTAGTGAAATTGTAAACAGCAAGGATACTGTTCGCTTATCAGAGGAATATTCCGAGAGATCGCCGATGGAGATTGTTACAACAACTCTTCCTCCGGCAACAAATACAAGGTCGCAAGCTTATTCGTTATCTCAGCAATATGTAAACTATGAGTATAATGTTTCCTCTAAAAACAAGCATGCTTGGAATGACTGCAAGCTGCATTCACATATCATAAATGCTCAATACAGTGTTCCTGTTAAGGGCGTTCCTTATGCAAGAGGCCGTATGGACTCAATTGCAACCATAAATACTCGAAAAACACAATACTATAATGGCAGCACCAGCTATTACTATTGTGCGGGAAATATAAACAGATCGCAGGATGTGCCCGGCACAGCTAACTTTAACGGGGCATTCGGAGTGGATTGTTCGGGATATGCTTCACGAGCATATGGTTTCTCCTCACATGTGCATTCAAGTACGTTCATGAACGGCTACACATGTTCTCCTCGGCGAAGAATGGATTGCTATGCTTGCGATGGGCACGTTATTCTGTTTGTATCAGCAGGAGATACAAGTACGTCTTTTGTTTGTTATGAAGCATCTCGTGTTTCTGCAGGAAAAGTACGTACGCACTCGTACGCTTACACTACCATGGTAAATGATGGTTATGTTTTGCGTAACCCTTGGCATTCTGGGTCGTGTACTTATCCTGGATATCAGTATAATGCTTCAAAACACTGGCGGGTTTGCAGTGTTTGTGGTTATCAAACTTCAAAGGATGACCATAATCTGGTTTTGCAATACAACAGCACAGAACAATGGTATGAGTGTACAACTTGTCATTATGAGACGGAGCACGAAGCGTTTCCTTTGAACTAGACAACACAATTTTCCATTTATACATTGAGGTGAGAATAATGAAATACTTATCGCGTGCTTTTGCTTTGTTAATCGCTACGGCGGTCTTCGTATCAGTATCGTGCAGCGACGCTCCCACAAGCGCTTCCAAACCGGGAGCTGAGCCGAGCGCAGCACCCACATCCTCAGTGACCGACGCAGCGGTCCTTACCGAAGCGCCAACCGAGGAACCTGTGACCGAATCACCCGTGCCGACGGTGAAGCTCACACATGCTTCGGTTGTCTGTTCGATACCAATTGACAGGATCGTTGACAAAGAACTGATAGATCAAGCCATGAAAGAGGATGAACTGCTCCCCGATGGGAACGAGCTTGAGACCTTGCTGCTTATGGGAATACCCGCATATGGGATAAACTGCGATAAGCTCTGCTATCGCGGAGCGGATAACAGTCTGTATTTGGTCGATCTTGCTTCCGGTCAGCAAACTGCGGTGATAACCGTTGCGGAGGGAGCATATTTCCGTGCTGTTCTTCCCTGCGAAAACAGCATTATCGGCGTCACCTTGAATACGGCCGATAGGGAATGCTTTCTGATCGAAACCGATATGTCGGGAAACGAACTCGTGCGTATCCCGATTGATAACGCCGCGCTATATAAAGAATCCGAAGGAGACAATGATACAGCCATCATCCTGAGGCCTTACGGTGAACGTGTCCTGCTTGAGATTGCGCAAAGCTCATGCTATGAGTACGCCAACGGGACGCTCAGCATCATCGACCCGCCTTATACGATAAAGCGCGGGGATCGATCAAGCGTTATTACGCTTTCAAACGGCGAGGAACGGGAATACGCATATCCGGACAGAAGCATAATCGGCGCAGATGCGGACGGCAGTATCTACACCTATTATGACGCAAGCGTTTCGTGGCAGGAGCCCGATCCCGAAGCGGGTTATCGCCGTTATTCTCCCGATGGCGCGGTGTTCTCCTGCTGTGCCGACGGTTATTATGTCCGCGAATACTCAGCGGTTCCGGAGCACATTTACGAAAACAGTATCTACTTTATGGACTTTACCGATACCGAATATTGCCTTGTGCGAATGCCGTTGGAATGACTGTGTGCAGACAGCGTTTCTGACAACAGCTGATTAAATAAAAATCATTATTAAAGAGGACAGCACAATGAAAACGAATCGACTGAACAAGCTTGCGGCGATCGGAGTTGCGCTGCTGATGCTGGCGCTTGCCGCGCTGCCCGCTGCCGCCGGAAACCATTCCGCCCTTGCGATAAGCGACCATGACGCGGAAAAGCTGACGGCGTTCTGGAATCAGGAAGCCTATAACGGGCTGACCAACGGCGAGGCGGTCTATGACCACGAGTGGCCCGAAGTCAACTACTACTTCGGATTCGATCCCAACACGATGCACTATGAGGGCGGATATGATACCGAGCTTCTGACCACGACGGATCCCGGTGAATTCTTTCTCCGCTTCAGATACTCGGTGCCCTATTATATCGTGGACTACAGCGACGGCGATCCCCTGTTTGTGGACGGCGAGGAGGAAGTATTCCCCGATCTTTACGGCGAGCTTGACCTTGCGGGGACCGGGATCCAGTCCATCGCGCGCGGTGAAGGCTTAATGGACGGTCAGACGCATATCAGCGCCCTTGAGCTTGACGACTGCCCGAGCCTTAACTACGTCTACTTCAACGGTCAGCATTTCTGCCGCAGCATCGACGCGGTGAACTGCCCCAACCTTGAATACCTCAACGCCCAGAACTGCGCCTGCACGCACATCGCCTTCTCCCCCAGGGAGTTTGAGGCGCCCGTCGCTGCCGACACTCTGGGTCTTGGCGCAATCGGCGCGGAGTATTTGACCGGCACAGTAAAGCTGTATGCCTACCCCGAGATCGGCAGGTTCATCGGCTGGTACGTTGACGGCGAATGCGTTTCCGCCGACGCGGTATTCACCTGCGAAGAGGGCGCGGAGATCGTGGCCTACTTCGGCGGCGACGCCGACAGCAACGGCGTGATCGATTCCACCGACGCGCTCCTCCTCCTGCGCGCCGCCATGGGCCTGGCTCCCGAAGTCGAGCTCAACGACGCCGACGTCAACAACGACGGCGCCATCGATTCTGCCGACGCGCTTGCGATCCTCAGGCTTGCTATGGGGATCTGACAGGTAAATAAAAGGATCTCCCCGGCCGCGCGCCGGGGAGATTTTTTTAATCGTCGAACATCCAGTATTCATCCTCGCCGGGAGCGTCGGACGCAAGCTTGGGGTTGTAGATGCGGAAGAGCCAATTGCCCTGGGCGTCCTTTACGCCCACGAAAACGTTGCCCCAGCCGTAATACTCGTAATCCTCGAATTCAAGATTGCCATAGCGTTCACGCACGGGGTTAACGGCTGCGTCCGCGGGCAGCTCGGAGACCGGCTCAAGATCGGCGTCATAAAAATTGCCCTGCTCGTCCTCCACGTAATTCGCCGCGATAAGCATGCCGGCGCTGAGCTCTTCATCGGCGGAATAAGTGCTGTAAGCTATGGGCTTCACGCCCTGCCTGACGAGCTGCCCGTCAAGCGTGAATATTTCGCACAGGTATCCGTCAAGAAGCTCCCACGGCTCAGAGCGCTCGCTGTGGGAGCATATCAAGTATTTGCCGCCCAGCACGCCGAATATCCTGCCGAAGGGCGCCGGATCGACCGTGCCTGCAAGTCTGCCTTCGGCGTCGATAAGCAGGGGCTCGGCCACGTAATGCAGCCCGTCGGAATCGTCGTCCGCTTCCCAATCCATCCGCCTGCCTATCACAAGGTATTTCCCGTCGACGTGAAGCACGCCGCCGGCCTCGCCCAGATCGAGCTCGCGGCCGAGGCTTTCCGCGGAAAAGACCTCGTCGAAATCCTCGTTGTAAAGGCCGGTGAGCTTATAGCCCCAGTTGTTATCATCGCTGTACCAAGACGTGCGCAGCACCATATCGTCGAAAATATCGAAGGGCTCCACCTGCTCGCCCGTTGCTATGCGCACGTTCTCGCAGATGCCCTCGGGCCCGAAGAAGCCCGCATAGCCCCACGCAAAGTCGTCCTCGACGGCATGGAAGGTCTTGATCAGCTCGCCCATATTATCATAGACGTAGAAATTATCGCTCTCGCCCGATATGACCAGATACTTCGCGGGCTCGGGGAAAATGGGCCCGTCGCACAGCCTGCCTATGCGGGGCAGGAAGGGATTGGGCGTGAGCTCGGCGGGAGCCTCGGTCGCGGGAGCTTCGGTTTCGGGAGCCTCCGTCGCGGGAGCCTCCGTCGAGGGAGCCTCCGTCGTGGGAGCCTCCGTCGCGGGAGCCTCGGTCGCCTCCGCGGTGGGCAGGGGCGTGAAGAACGCGAAGGGTTGCCCGCCCGGCCTCATGCAGGCGCAGGCAGACAGCGCGGTGAATGCAAGGAGCATAATCAAAAGCTTTTTCATATCGCTTCTCCGTGGATGCCGGGGACGGCGCTCCCGTTCGTCAGTCGTTATAGACGCCCTTCATATAGGGCACGTAGCCGCAGGCGGCGACGAAGCGCTGGCCCTCCTCGGTCTCCAGCCAGCCGACGAGCTCGGCGGCCTTCTCGTTGACGTTCGTCTTGGGAAGGATGGCATAGAAGGGGTTGATGAAGGGGTACTCGCCGGAATTGATGGTCTCGTTGGTGGGAGTGACTCCTGCGATCCTGATGAACTTGAGGTTGGGGAAGGTGTACATATTCTGCGCGTAGTAATAGACCGAATAGCCTATCGCGTTGGCGCTGTTGTCGAACGCCTCGATATCGTCGATCACGTCCGCCATGGTATCGGAAACGGTGATCACCTCGGGATCGGCCATGGGCGTCTTCTTCATGCAAAGATCGAGCATGAGCGTCTGCGAGCCGGAAAGCGTGGGGCGCTGGAAAGCCTTGATCTGCTGATCGAGGCCGCCGACCTCCTTCCAGTTGGTGATCTCGCCCGAGAATATGCCCTGTATCTGCTCTATGGTGAGCTCCTCCACGGGGTTGCCCGCATTGGTGATGAACACCAGCGCGTCAAGGCCGATGGGGCGCATATCCATGTTATAGGCGGGATCGTATTTCTTTTTGGTGGGCTTGCTTGCCTCGTAAACGAGCAGCATATCGCAATCGCCGTTGTAAAGCGCCTGATAGGAAGGATCGGTGGTGGTGAAGTGGATGGAGTTTTCGGCCTCTTCATCGGTGCAGCCGGTGGCTATCTTCACAAGGCCCATCGCAAGGGGGATATTGGCGGTGGAGCCATCCACCCTGGGATATTCGGCAAGCGCGCAGGTGGGGTTGCTCATGGCGGGCACTTCGGTGGGGCCGGGGACCTCGGTGGGCTCGGCGGTGACGGCGGGCTCGTCGGTGACCGCGGGAGCGGCCGTTTCCTCGGGTGCCGAGGTTTCGGCAGGCGCCCCGGTGGGATCATTCACAGCGGGATCGGCGGGCTTGATATTGCCGCAGGCGGCGAACGCAAGCACGAACGCCAGAACGATTATCAGCGAAAATATACGTTTCATATGATTCTCCTTTCATGCGCGGAAACGCTTTTTGCAAAGCCTTCCGCGGTCTCATAGTATTATAACGCAGGGATCCGAAAAAAGGTTGCATAAATGAGATTATATTTTTGATCGTCAGAGGTTGCAAACCGGTTTGCTTTATATTATAATTATAAGAGCGTATATCCGGAGGGTGAAAAATGCTTTTCAAAACAGAACGGCTGCTCCTAAGGGAATTCAGTCCCGACGATTTTGAAGGCGTGCATGAATACGCCTCCGATCACGAAAACGTAAAGCACATGGCATTCGGCCCCAACACGCCCGAGGATACCCGCCGGTATCTTGAGGTGCAGTGCAGGGAGGAGCGCGAAGCGATCCCCCGCATGCATTACAACATTGCCGTTGAGGAAGCCCTGCTTCACAAGGTCATAGGCGGCATATCCATCCACCTAAACTGGCGCAGGGACGACGGGATACTGGGCGTTATAATAAACAGGCGCTATGCCGGCATGGGCTATTCGACCGAAGCGCTGCGCGGAGTGATCGATCATGCCTTTTGCGATCTTGATCTTCACCGCGTGCACGCCGTGGTGGACGTTTGCAACCCCGCAATGATACACGTTTTCGAAAAGCTGGGCCTAAGGTGCGAGGGCCGCATGATAAAGCGCGGCAAATCACGCCCCGGGGCGGACGAGCCCTATTTCGATCAGTTCGGGTTTGCCGTGCTGCGCGAGGAATGGGAAGCCCGCAAATAAGCTTTGTATGAACGATTGGCTTTGCAGTTCAAAGCCAGCTGATCATAAATACCAAATACAGCGAAGGCTGAAAGAAAGGATCAAAATTATGTCAGTAAAAGTTGCTATCAACGGTTTCGGCAGGATCGGACGCTTGGCGTTCAGGCAGATGTTCCGCGCGGAGGGTTATGAGGTAGTCGCCATCAACGACCTTACCGATCCCACCATGCTCGCTCATCTTCTCAAGTACGATTCTTCCCAGAAGCGTTATGAGTACGCCGATACCGTCCGCGCCGGCGAGGACTGCATCTACGTAGACGGCACTGCGATCCGCATCTACAAGAACCCCGATCCCGAGCAGCTCCCCTGGGCTGAGCTCGGCGTAGACGTCGTGCTCGAGTGCACCGGCTTCTTCACCAAGAAGTCCGACCTTGAAAAGCACATCAAGGCGGGCGCCAAGAAGGTCGTCCTCTCCGCTCCCGCGAAGGACAAGATCCCCACCATCGTTTACAACGTAAACCACGAGACCCTTACCGCCGAGGATAAGGTCATCTCCGCCGCCTCCTGCACCACCAACTGCCTTGCTCCCATGGCCAAGGCGCTCAACGATTTCGCTCCCATCCAGCACGGCATCATGACCACCGTTCATGCCTACACCGGCGATCAGATGGTGCTTGACGGCCCCCATAAGAAGGGCGATCTGCGCAGGGCCCGCGCCGCTGCCGTCAATATCGTTCCCAACTCCACCGGCGCCGCCAAGGCGATCGGCCTGGTAGTTCCCGAGCTTAACGGCAAGCTCATCGGCTCCGCTCAGCGCGTACCCGTGCCCGATGGCTCCACCACCCTGCTCTATGCCGTTGTTAAGGGCGAGGATATCACCGTTGAGGGCGTTAACGCCGCCATGAAGGCCGCCGCCAACGAATCCTTCGGCTATACCGACGAGCCCATCGTTTCCAGCGATATCATCGGCATCCGCTATGGCTCTCTCTTCGACGCCACCCAGACCATGGTCGGCAAGGTTGCCGACGGCCTCTATCAGGTTCAGGTCGTTTCCTGGTATGACAATGAGAACAGCTACACCAGCCAGATGGTAAGGACCATCAAGTACTTTGCCGAGCTGAAGTGATCCATTCCGCATTCCTGCGCCGCGGGCTTTGCCCCCGCGGCGCCTTTTTATGCCCGCGAAAGTCCGTATTTCGCTTTTGCACTTGAAAAAGTCGATATTCCATGGCATAATATGACCGTTGACAAATCTATCGAAGAAAGGATCATCTCCATGAGCTTTGACAAGGATTACTGTATCGAATCGTTCCGCCGTCTGCTTTCGGCGGACAGCACCACGGGTCAGTATGAGGAATGCCAGCTTTTGCTGGAGCGCATGCTCGACGAGCTTGGCTTTCCCTATATCGTCACCCGCAAGGGCGGCGTGATAGCCGATCTGGGCGGCAAGGGCGACGCGCTTGTCGTCACCGCGCATCTTGACGACATCGGCCTTATGGTGCGCCACATAAACAAGGACGGCACGCTTAACGTGTGCCCCGTCGGCGGCCTTTATCCCTTTTACTGCATGATGGAAAACGTGCGCATACACACCCGCGGCGGCCTGGTCTATACCGGCTGCGTGTGCCGCACCCCCAATTCGATCCACGTGACCGAGGAGGAGCTTCGCTCCGCCGCTCCCGATTTCCGCACTAACGTGTGCGTGGTGCTTGACGAGGACGTTAAGTCCGCCGACGAAGTGCGTGCGCTGGGCATCGAAACGGGCGATATGATAGCTCTTGAGCCCAGGTTCGTATATGCCAACGGCTATCTGAAATCGCACTTCATCGACGACAAGGCCTGCGCCGCCGTGCTGCTTGCCGCAATGAAGACCATACGCGATGAGAACATCACCCTTCCCAGAAAGGTTTACGCCTATTTCGCGTTCTATGAGGAGATAGGCCACGGCACCGTCACGCTGCCCGAGGACACGGTGGACATACTTGCCATCGACATAGCTCCCACCGGGCCTGATCAGAACTCCGACGAGCACAAGGTTTCGATCTTTGCAAAGGATTCGCGCTTCCCCTATCACTGGGGCATGACAAACGAGCTGCGCGAGGCCGCGATAAAGAACGGAGTGAATTACGCGATGGATATTTTCACCCCGCATTACGGCACCGACTGCGATCCCGCGATCGTTGCGGGCTATGATCTGCGCCACGCCGCCATCGGCCCCGGCACCGCCAACAGCCACGGTTACGAGCGCACGCATATCGACGGCCTTAAGGCGACCTATGAGCTGCTCATGGCCTATATGGAGAGGAAATAATGCTTTCGCGCAAACGCATATCCCTTACAGCGATACTGCTTATCATATGCCTGCTTGCCGCGTGCGGGCCCTCTTCCCCGTCTCCCGGGCCGGAGCCGACCGAGCAGGCCGAGACCTACACCAAGATACAGAACATACGCTACTGGCCGGTGGACGCCGATTACGACACCTGCGATTACGCGCTGATCGTTGACACGCCCAAGTTTGCCGGCACCGAGGAGAGCGGTTATGCGATGAATCTTGCCGTGGGCGCTTATCTTGAGGAGCTTGCCGGGCGGGTGGAGAAGGAATACATGCCCGTTTCCGTCACAAAGCCCCCCTATACGCAGGTCACGAGCGAGGTGGACAAGGTGGGCACGATAACCAATATCGTATTCACCGAGGAGCACTGCTATGAGGTGCAGCCGATAGTCGAGACTTACGTGCTGATGCTGGATGAGCGCGGCGCACAGGTAAACCTGAGGGATCATTTTTTAAGCTATCACGCTGACGAGCTTATCGCCGCGGCGCTTGAAAAAAAGCTTGCCGGGGATGAAAAATACGGCTCTCCCGACGCCGTGAAGCTGCTGTCCTGCATCGACGTGGTGCACCGCGGGCGCACCCGCGCGGACGGCTGCACGGTGTATATCCTCGCGGGCGCCATAGCCGATATCGACCTGGGCGAGCTTGCCTTTGACTTGAGCTTTGAAGAGGCCGCGCCCGATTATGTTGGCGAAGGCAAAGCGCTCACGCAGGATGAATACCGCCGCCTGACCGCCATGCTGGGTTACGTTTCCAACGCCTGCGTGGTGCGCGGCGAGGATATCACGGCGGGCGCCGTCAGCGAATACGCCGCAACCTCGTTCATG
>JAEEGL013751777.1_pt1 | contig 19594 bp, 15 predicted proteins | sample 9134231 | NCBI WGS metagenome assembly JAEEGL01 (sample SAMN16246548, study PRJNA631951) | gut metagenome | biome: gut microbiome; feature: rumen; material: fiber-attached | host: Bos | place: Iran: Karaj | collected 2018-10 | reverse complement strand
CGTATTTTAAGTTCCATAAAGAAGCTCCTTTACCTTTTTATTGAATTTTAATAACCAGAATACTCTGATCATCGTATTGTTGTGCGTTACCACAGTAGTTTTTCAAATCATCTTTAACACGGTTTGAAATATCCTTGGCATTTGCACCCTTGTTCTTCAAGATAACTTTCTTTAAGTTCTCAGAAGCATATTGTACACCATTTTCATTAAGAGATTCAAGTAAACCATCGGTACATGTTACAAGAATATCTCCGCTTGAAAGAGTTACATCTATATCACTGTAAACCGAATTCTTTTCTACACCCATAGGCTCGCTTGGACTTGTAAGCTGTTTAAACTCATTGTCTGCTGCTGAGAATCGGAAAACAGGATTATTACCACAGGTAGCAATCTGTGCTTTGTTTTTTGTACTGTCAAAATTAATAAGAACAACGCTGGCAAAATGGTCAATCTTAGAACTGTCTATACATATACCACGGTTTGCCCAGGAAAGGATTGTTGCAGCACTTTGTTCTGTGTTTACGGTAAGACGAAGAATTGCACGAATCATTATCATTACGACAAGAGAATTCATACCTTTTCCTGCAACGTCGCTCAATATAAAGGAAATCCTGTCCTTGCGGGAAGCAATTACATCGTAATAGTCTCCACAAACGCCTTCTATAATGTTAGAGAAGCAGCCGATTGAAACATTAGGAATTACAGGAAGCTTAGACGGCAGCAGGTCCTTCTGATATTTAGAAGCAATAATACCGTCCTTACTGAGTTCTGCATGCTCTGCGTAAGCAAGGAAGCTGTAAAGAGGAGTAATAGCGGTAGAAATTGCATCTGCAAGAATAACTGCTGTATCAAAGTCGTCTTTGTTGAATTTTTCGTTTTCCGGAAGACGTGCAAGACCCAAAAGACCAAGCATTTTGTCCTGCTGTTTAATAGGAGCAAAAATATAGCTTCCGCATTTAAGGAATTCTTCCGGTCCGTTCTGATATACACGTGGATCTTTAATTGAATCTGTAATGAGAACAGGTTCTCCTTCTGTAAAGATTCCGCCAAAAATATTATCTGTAAGAGGGAACTGTGCAAAACGGAGATTTGTTTCTACTCGTAAAGGCTTGTGCGGCAAATCATCCGGCAGCTTGTATGGAGGAGGAAAAGATCCCATAAGTGATTTTACAGCCAGTGTATTATCGTAATCATCACCAATAAGAATAACACAGCCGTCAGCGCTAACCTTTTCGGTTACCATTTTATTACAATAATCAAGGAAGTTTTCCATTGATTTATCGCGGGAGAAGAACATGGAAACCTGGGAAACAAGATTCTTGTTTACTTCTAAAAGCCTTTTATTCTTTGCTTCGAGTTCAGCAATTACGTTCTTTACAACATCACTGTTTTCGATTGCAGCATTCTGTTCTGCAAGCTTTTTTTCAGCTTTCTTTTTTTCTCTTGCAACTGGATCATCAAAGGCCTTGATTACAAGATAAGGAAGCGTAATAAATTCTGCGAGAATTACTGCAAAAACAAAATAAATAAAATGCTGATCAAAGAAGGTAAAGACTGCACAGGCAACCAGAATTCCTGTTACAATGAAAAATGTAAAGCTTATTTTTGCTGTATTTCTGAGCTTCGTAATAAGAAGGAAAAGAAACAGCAGCAGACCAAGTCCAGCCGCAACCAGCAGGGGAACACTTATATAATTGTCTATGGAACCCATTTTTACTCCTCAATTATCATATTATTCTAACATTGAAATTTTCAATCGTCAAGTTTAATATAATTATCGGCAGAATTTATAGAAATCGCTCGTCGTAAAACGATTCTACTGAAAAAATTTTTAATTCTTTTATATAAAGGCAGCTGATAATACCGTCCAAAATCCTGAACGGCGCGTTCTATACTTACATCACTGCCAAAATTCTGCTTTAACGAATCCCAGAAACGGACAATCCATACATACATGTCACCCAGAGTACGGTGCGGGAATTTATGGAGTACATGGCATTTTCGTACATAGGTAACGATTGGCAGGTAAACTGTATTAAACCAGGAAAGAACCGCATCTTCCATGGAAACTTCTTCTTCTTTACCCTGATTTATATAGTATTTGTGGGTAAGAATGTGGTTATATATTACGTCGTAGCGTCCTGTACGTGAAAAATCAAGGCACCAGTAGTCTGTTATGTCTCCAAAATTGGTTTCGGCATAGAAAACACGCTTTTCATAATTGATAATCTGTTTGATAATATCCTGCATGTTTTCCGGACGATTGAGCTTAATTTCGCTTTGAAGGGAAACTACCTCGGCATCTATAAACTCTGTTCCTTTGGATTTAGCAACAGAAACCCTGTGGTTACCATCGCGTACAAAATATAGCCCGGAAATTTCATAAACCTTAATCGGGGGCAGTATAATATCCTTTAGGGCTGCTTCGTCAACATGCTGCCATCTCATGCGCAGATGGGAGCTTTTTGGAAAAAAATGATTGTCAAAATCGTTATAACGGCCTTCGCTGCCTACAATTTTATCTATAGGAATAACCTTCATTCCCACATAAGTTTCATTAGTAGGCTTTAAAAGCTGCTTTACATCGTTAAGAGAAATGAGCGAAACCTCTTCCGGCGACAAAAAGTGCTGAATTTCATTAAAAAATGCCTTGTTTCTGGCTTTATTAAAGTCTTCTTCTGTTGTTCTGTTATATAAATCCATTATTTCCCACCTGAATCTATGTCATAAGTGTCCATCTGCAAAGGAAATTCGATTATCCAATGAGCATAGGCATTTACAACAGTTGTTTCCCCTGTTTTTGTAACCCGCTGTTCCCTTGCGTCATACAGATGAATATGTCCATGAACCAGATAGGTAGGATTGAATTTCTTTATGAACCAGTTAAAGCATTCAAAGCCCTTATGGCATGGATCTTCCTTATCGTGTATGTGACGTGGAGAAGCATGGGTTAGCAGTATATCAAGGTACCTGCCATATTTGATTTTATTAATTACGAGCGATGGAATCATTTTTATAAGTCTGCGTTTCATCTGTCGCTCTGTATATTGATTTAATCCGTTGTTATATCTTAAAGAACCGGAAATGCCTGCAATTAAGAGCGGAGTCTGCTTACCGGTAACAGGATGAGTAAAAACAATGTTTTTTTCCTTTAAAACCTTAAAGCCTGCATAAGTTCCGCCGTGTCCATAAGTGGCTTTGTTATAGGCGCTATGTCCGTCTCCGGGTAAGTTATCTGCAGATTTATGATAATGTGAAAATTCATTAAGATTATGGTTTCCGAAAATAAAATATGTTGGTTTATTGAGCATTGTAACTACAAAGTCTACATAATCCAGGGGAAGGTCGCCGGCACATAAAATTAAATCTACATCGCCAAAGGTTTGACGTACATTCTGATTATAAATAAGCGGATCTACATAGTCGGAAAGACAGAGAATTTTCATTTAGTTTGCTGTGCCTGCATTTGAAAGAACAGATTCAAGCTTCATTTTATCTATAAGTTCTACAGGTCTTCCTTCTGCAATGTGTTTTGCACTATTTGAATAGCCTGAAGAAGAGAACATATAGGCCTTCTGGCAGTTTGCAGCCTTAGCTGTATCAAGGGTTTCCCTTACAACATCATCTTCGATAGGATCCGGTTCCCTGAAAAAGCGGAACATTGCTATCTGTTTACGTACATTACGCCAGCCTTCGGTTGATTTATCGGTTCCTGTTATCTGACAGCCCCATTTCTTAGGGTTACAGGTAGAAACCTGATGGTTAAGAGCTTTTTCAACAGTGTTTTTACAGATAATAAGGAATTCTTCGTTGCTGCAGGTAAGATAATCCTTAAGATAATCGTTGGCCTGTAAATCCTTGTATTCAGAAAGCTTTGCAGAAACATCACGGAAAGTCTTGTTGCGTTTGTAAATCTGTTCCCACTGTTCAATTGCTTTATCTATCTTACGGCTTTTTTCGTAGCAGGTTGCCAGAAAATAGCGTGCATAAAGGGTTTCGCCGTTAAGGTTTTCCTTGTCAAGTTCAATTGCACGTTGAAAATCCATTGCCGCATTATCAAAACGGTTTGCAAGCATAAAGCAGGAACCGTGTTCAATAATTGCTTTTTGCTTAATTTCCGGGTCGCGCTGTGCTTTTTCAAAGGATTTTATTGCTGCGGCAAGGTCTTTTGCATCCTTTTCAATTTTTCCCAGATAATAATAGGAAGAATAGGTTTCGGGACTGAGCTTAAGTGCAATATCAATTTCTTTTTTTGCTTCTCCAAAGTTCTTTGTGCGGTAATGCATAAGACCAATTTCTGCATGAGCCTTGGCATGGCGTGAATTAAGGGCAACAGCCCTCTGCATAAAGCCCATTGCAATATCGTAACGGTTACATTCCTCGTAAAGATGGCCTGCATTGTAAAAGTTTTCTGCATTGCGAGGATCAAGCTTTGTAAGAAGGAGGAAATTCTTTAAGGCTTCCTGCTGCTGGTTATATTTCATTAAAAGCTGCGCAAATTCCTGACGGAAGGAAAGTTCATCCAGCTGAGGACCGAATAGCGCATTTTCGTTTACAAGTTTATATTCTATAACGGCAAGTTCAGACTTGTTTTCCTTAAGATAGGCTTTGCCAAGATAATAGTGTGCAATATAATTCTTTGGATCTTTTGTAAGAATCTGCTTTGCCATTTTTATGGCATTTTGTGTTTTTCCCTGTTTTATGAGCTTTGGAATAGATTCAACCTTTTTAGGCGCAACCACACTTTTTATAATGAAAACGAGAAGCCCTATAATAAAGAAAGCCAGAACGCATACTGCAGCTATTGCAACGGGACTCACGGCTATTCCTCCTCTAAAACTTTTAGTAGTTACTAAAACTTTATTTATTGGTTATAATATAAAGAAATATAGTAAAGTTATATAGCACCGATAATAAGAATAATTAATTTAAATCCTTATGTCAAAGGGGTTTTACTATGAATAGAAAATATCTTGTAATTAATACTGTTTTTTTATGTATTGCGGGGCTCTTTTTTACACAGAACATATGGGCAGAGTCCGAAGGCGAAAAGCTTTTTAAAAGTAACCGTCCGGCAGAGGCTGCACTTTTTCTGGAGGATGAAATTAACAGCGGAACTGCTTCTGCTGCAGCATATAATTATCTTGGACTATCTTATTATCAGACCGGAGACTACCAGAAATCTGTAGAAGCTTTTTCAAAAGGACTTAAGGTTCCTGCAACAAATAAAAAAATTCTTTCCTTTAATCAGGGAAACTCTTATTATGCCATGGGAGATTACGAAAATGCCGCTAAAAGCTTTTCGCTTGCAATTTCTGCAGACCCTAAGTTTTCTCGGGCACTTTTAAACCGTGGAAATTCTTATCTTATGGCTCAAAAATACAGTGAAACAATTGCCGATTATGAGCGTTTTATTATAATGGAACCTCTGGATGAGCAAAGACCTGCAATAGAACAGCTGCTTGCTCTGCTCAAACAGGAGCTTACCCGACGCGAAGAAGAGGAAAAGCTAGCCGCCGAAGAAGCCGCACGTATTGCCGAGGAAGAAAAGCGTATGGCCGAAGAACTTGCCCGTCAAAGGGAAGAAGAGGAACGGCTGGAAGCAGAAAGAAAAGCAGAAGAAGAACGGCTTGCAGAGCAGCGTCGTGCCGAAGAAGCAGAAAGAAGACGAAAGCTTTTGGAAGAAGTTGCAAATTCACTGCAGAATACAGATTCTACAAATATGACATCCGGTACAGAAGACCTGATTGATTATGATTTTGAATCGGAATTGGATTGATAATTACGTAATCCCGAATTTGTTTAGGGAATTGTGTTAGGGAGGAAATATGAAGAATTTTATGACAGACAAAGAAAAAAAGAAGAAAATCATAATAATTATAAGTGCTGTTGCGGCAGTAGTATTAATTCTGCTTTTATGTGTGGCAGGCTGTGTAGGAAAAAATAGTTCCGGAAAAAAGAATATTTGTAATCTTGCGCGTACTTATGCAGAACGCGGTGAATATGAAAGAGCCTTGAATAAGCTTGATTCTTATCTGGAAAAGCATGGCGATGATCAGGATGTTTGGGATTTGTGGAATTCAATCCTGGATATGAAAAAAGCTTCCGGAGACGGGCTTTCCGGGGCTAACGGTTATGGTAATGATGGTTCACAGGGTTCCGGCTTTCCTGATAACTTAAAAATTGATGTAGATACCTCTGGAATTTCAAGTGCAATGCAGGATTCTCTTTCTTCTATGAAGGATGCACTTGCAGAATCTAATAAACAGGCAGAAGAAAGCCGCCGTGCAATGGAAAGCCTCATGAAAATGCAGGAAAACCAGAAGCAGGCAGAAGAAAAGCGTATTGCAGAGCAGCAGGCAGAGGCAGCACAGAAAAAAGCTGAAGAAGAAGCTGCGGCAGAGCAGAAACGCAAACAGGAAGAAAAGCGTAAGGCCGAAGAAGAAGCGCTTGCAAAGAAAAATGCAGAGCTTAAAAAGAAGATTGATGAGGTTAATGATGAAATAAGGCAGGGACAGACAGCCCTTGCAATGGGTAATATTGAAGAAGCCATGAAGCATTTTAATATGGCCGACAGTATGATTCCTTCTGAAGCAGGAAAAAGCTTTAATTCTTCTAAGGAGTCTGAAATTGCACAGTCGCTTTATGATGCGGCTCAGAACGCAACAGACCCTGCTAAAAAAGCACAGCTTATGAATAATGCGGTTGCTATGGCCCGTAAGGCAATTGCATCGGATCCAAAGGATGCCGGCGCACATTATATAATTGCGCAGAATGCACTTGATAACAAGGATTATAATACGGCGCTTAATGAAATGAAGGCTGCTGTAGAATATGATCCTAACAATTATCTTTACTGGTATAACCTTGGAAAAATTCAATATACACTGCAAAAATACAGCGAAGCGGCTTCTTCTTTTACAAAGTCATGCGACCTTAAAGGCGATTTTGCACCAAGCCGCTACAACCTTGGACTTACACAGAAAAAGCTCAAGAATGATACTGCAGCCCTTGCGGCATTCCGTAAAACAATTGACATTGATAACAGACACGAAAAGGCATATCTGGAAGAAGGTCGTATTCTGGCAGACAGGGGCGATTATTCCGGGGCAATAGATGCATATAAATCTGTGCTTAAGATAAATAATATAAATGTTCAGGCAGCAATGGAGCTTGGAAACGTTTATCGCCAGGCAGGTAAGTATGCCGAAGCAGAAGAAAGCTACAAGCGTGCACTTACAATGCTTTCTCCGGGCGAAACAATGACAAATACAAAATATAATCTTTCCAATGTAATGTTTGATGCCGGAAAAATTGCAGATGCCGAAAAATATGCACGGGAAGCGTATGAAGAAAAGGGTTACCTTAAAAATGATGCTTCAAAAGCAAATATTGTCTATAACTATGCGCTTATTCTTGATAATCAGGAAAAAGCAGATGATGCAATTCCGCTTTATCTGGAAGTATTAAAGCTTGCACCGGATCACATTAAGACAAAAATCAATCTTGGCGTAATGTATCTTGAACTTGAACCGCCTGTTATTGATACGGCAATAAGCTTGTTTACTCAGGTTTACAACAAGGACAGCAAAAACGTAGAAGCAAATAACAACCTTGGCAAGGCATATCTTTTGAAGGAAGATTATACAAATGCAGTAAAGTATTATCAGAATGCACTTACACTTGATCCAAAGAATAATGCAATACGCGCAAACCTTGCAAAAGCGTACGCTCAGGCCGGTGAATACGATTACGCAAAATCAACCTATACAGAGCTTTTGAAAACAGATAAAGAAAACTGGGATGCCTACATAGAGCTTGCCAAAGTATGTATGCAGGTAAACGATAATGCGGGTGCCGAAAAATGGCTTATTTATGTTCAGGAAAAAAATCCTAACTATAGAAAAGCCGAGGTAGCGGGATTGTTAGGAAGTATTTCACAATAGTTAAAGAAGAAATCTGAAAAACAGACATGCGCGAGCATGGCTGTTTTTCCTTATGTACGTTTAACCAGCTGGAATAGTTTTTCCCTGGACAATACCGTATATATCGGGCGACCGTGAGGGCAGTGCGGGTCTTCCAGAGTAAAGGCCTGTTCGACGAGGCGTGCTGCTGTTTCATCATCCAGAACATAACCATCCTTTACTGCTGCTTTACACGCAGTCATAGCGGCAATTGAGCGGATTATCTGCTCAGGTTCAACATTTTTTACAAAAACGAGCGAGCGGAAATCGTATTCTGTGCCTGTCCAGCGTTCCGGAATAGTATTTATTTCCCAGTAACCGTCTTCTTTTTTTTCTGCTTCAAAGCCAATTTGCGAAAGCCTGTCCTTTAACTTTTCAAGCTGATTATCCTGAGATTTTGATTCTGTATGGATTTTGTAGGGAATAAGCAGCGACTGTCTTCTCCCCTGATTATTCATTATTTTATCAAATAAAATACGTTCATGAGCCGCATGCTGGTCTATTATATACAGACAGCTGTTTTTTTCTGCAAGAAGGAAGGTTCCAAGGGCTCTGCCAATGTATTGAATTTTAGGCTGCGTTTCAGCCTGAGTAAGAGCCTGCTCTGCAAGTGTAGGAAGTGAAAACTCCTGAGCCTTAGGTTTTGCAGAAGCGGTTGTTCCAAAATATTTTGAACGATAGTCGCTTATTCTGCTTTCTTCGGGCTGTGTCGTTTTGTACGAAATATGTCGCTCAAAAGGTTTATTTACTGTCTGACCAAAAGCTTGTTTTACGGATTGTTCTAGTGCCTGTTCATCAGCTTCTTCTTCCGGTTCATCTGCACTCTTGTCTGCAAGAAAATTCTGATATGTATAATTATGGAAAAAAGAGCGCAGCGAAGAACTCAAGGCATGATGCAAGTCTGAAATATCGTGAAAACGCGCTTCTTTTTTTGCAGGATGAATATTAAAATCTACAAGCGAAGGATTAATTTCTATAAATACGCCTGCAGCAGGGTAGGTTCCGTTAGGGAAAAAGCCCTGTCCACCGTATTCTACTGCCTGTACTAGAGAATATTCCTGAATTTTACGACCGTTAACATAAATAAAAATATCTTTTTTGTTTGGCCGGCTTACAGCAGGTTCTCCTATAATTACGCTGAATTTCCAGTCAGGATTTTTATTTCCGTCGCTTCCCTTTACTTCGTAAAACAGCTTTTTGTCGTAAGGGTATTGATTTGCATCCGTAAAACGCTCAAGTAAGCTTTGTCCCGCCGGTAAATCAATCTTAATTTCTCCGTCATTTATAAAACGGAATGCAATATCCGGTCTAGAAAGTGCTTTTTCAATAAAAGTGTTTTTACACATAAGCGCTTCGGTTGCCGGTCGTTTAAGAAACTGTCGCCTTGCAGGAAAATTTTCAAAAAGGCCTTCGGACATAACTATTGTGCCATTAACCGGAGAAACGGGTTCTATAATATGATCTTCTGTAATACTGGCACGCATTTTCCAGCTGCCGCTAGTTATACTAAGTCTGGCAACAGCTGCAATAGAAGCAAGTGCTTCTCCTCTAAAACCAAGTGTAGAAAGCTTTAATAAATCGGTTTCATTTTCAATTTTGCTTGTAGCGTGGGGGCGTGCACAGGAATTAAGGTCCTGTTTTGTCATACCGCAGCCGTTGTCATTGATTCTTATTTTTTCTATTCCGCCGCCAGAAATTTCGACGGAAATTTGTGTTGCACCTGCGTCAATTGCGTTATCCATAAGTTCACGGACAACGGCATTTGGCCGGTCAATTACTTCTCCTGCGGCTATTTTTCTTGCAACCTCTGCTTTTAGTGTACGAACCGGATTTTTTTCACTCATTTCCTTGTACCGTTTACTTCGCCCTGTTCGCTAAACTCTTCTGTTTGTGGAGTATTATCAGGATCCATTGGATTTGGTTCATTCATAAGAATCTGCACCTTTCCTTCAATCTGTTCCAGCTGCTTTTCCATTCCGGAGGCAAGCTTAATACCTTCCTCAAAGTCTTTAAGTGCGTCTTCCAGCGAAATATCGCTTCTTTTTATATCTTCTGTGAGCTGTTCAAGTTTTGCCAGGTTTTCTTCAAAATTGTTCATATCTATATCTCCCTTTGTTATAAGTCATGCCGAACTTGTTTCGGCATCTGTGGATCCTGAAACAAGTTCAGAATGACCCTATAATGTTTTTGCTTTTATTACTCCTTCTGCCGGCGTTATTGTAAGTATTGTATCCTTTTTAACCTGATTTGAACTCCTTACAATAGTACCGTTTTCATCTGTTACCATTGAATAACCGCGTTTAAAAATAGTTTCCGGGCTTGCATTTTCCAGAATTGTCCTGCAGTTTTCTATTCTAATTCTTAAATCTTTGATTTTCTGCATAATTCCGTCAGAAAGTCCTTCTTTTGCCCTGTCAAATCTGTTTAAAAGTGGCTGCTGAATGTTTCTAAAGCGCATTTCCAGCGAAGAAGGATCAAAGGTTTTTATAATCAGTCTTTTTTGTTCAATTTTCTGTTTAATTGTATTATAAAGCTCTGATTTATAATTTATAAGATTCTGATTAATATCACTTAAAAGAGGAACTGCCAGCTCTGCAGCTGCAGAAGGAGTTGCCGCACGTTTATCTGCTGCATAATCGCATAGAGCCCAGTCTATTTCGTGACCTACTGCAGAAATAACAGGAATTTTTGAACCTGCAACCGCCCTTACAACGTTTTCTTCACTAAAAGGAAGCAGATCTTCCAGAGAACCACCGCCACGTCCAACAATGAGTATGTCACACATATTGTAAAAGTTTGCAATTTCAATCATTTTTACAATTGTAGAGGCGGCACCTTCTCCCTGAACCAGAGAAGGAAAAACTATTACATTTATACTTTTATTTCTTCGTCTTGTAATCTGGAGTATATCACGTATGGCAGCACCGGTTGGACTTGTAACAACACCGATTGTCTTAGGAAACAAAGGAAGCTCCTGTTTATTGGCCTGGTCAAAAAGACCTTCCTGCGCCAGCTGCTTTTTCCGCTGTTCAAGCATCATAAGAATGTCACCTGCACCGGTTGCTTCCATCTTATTTACAATGAGCTGATAGTTTCCCTGTGGTGCGTAAACAGAAATATTGCCCGTACATCGCACCTTGTCTCCATCCTTTGGCTTAAAATTCAATCCGTAGGCAGCACTTCTAAACATAACTGCCCTTAGCTGGGAAGAATTGTCCTTTAACGTAAAATATATGTGGCCGGAAGTAGAAGGCTTATAATTAGAAATTTCTCCTTCTACCGTTATGGTGCGGAAAGCTCCTTCGAGAATTTCTTTTATGTATGACGTAAGCTGTGTTACAGAAAAGACTTGACTTAGCAGGGTTTGCTGTTCTTCCATACAATATATTTTAGCTTAATTCCATTAACTTGTCCAACCAATTGCCGATAAACAAGTTGATGAAGACTATAGTTATTTTATTTGACGAAAAAAATAAATATGAAAATGAAAAGGTGTTCGACGGTAAATCTGCCGTAGAACTTTGTAATTCCGCTGCTGCTTCCCTTGAATTTGAAGTTTGTGTTTTAGACAAAAAAACAGCCGGTCTTACAGATATCCGCTCTCTTATAGAAGCTATTGATGAGCTTAGTCATGAAAAAAATACCAATCAGGTAATTTTTTCGTATGCCGACTGTCCTTTTTTTAATGCCGGCCTTGCAAAAGAGCTTTTGAGTACTCAGCTTGAATATAAGGCAGAATATACCTTTGCCGAAGGCTATCCTATGGGTTTTGCACCCGAGGTTTTGGACAAAGGAACAATTTCTATTCTTGCAGAACTTTCACGTACAACTGCTGCAAATACCGGCAAAAAGAAAATAACCCGTTCTTCTATATATGAACTTATAAAAACAGATATAAATTCTTTTGAAGTAGAAACTGTACTTGCACCTTTTGACTGGCGTCTGTTGCGTTATTCGTTTGACTGTGCCAAAAAAGCAAATTTAATGGCCTGTAAAACTTTATATGAGCTATGCGGTAACAAGAATGAACCATGGCTTTGTGATGCAGCAGAGCTTTCCAAGACTGTACAAAGCTGCCCGCAGGTACTCAAAACAGTTCCTTCTTTCTATAATCTTCAGCTTGCTCAAAAATGTCAGGGAAAATGCTCTTACTGTCCTTATCCTTCGGCTTTAATTAAAAAAGAAGGTAAAGCACCGGAAGCCGCAGAGGGATTTATGCCTACCGATAAAGCTGTAAATCTCATAGAAAATATTGCAGAGTATTCGGGAGAAGCAGTTATAGGGCTTTCTGCCTGGGGCGAATGTTTTGCTCATCCGGATTTGTACAAAATTATAGAAAAAATTCTTTCTTATGAAGGACTTTCTGTATTAATAGAAACCGATGGAAACGCAATTCCTGCAGATTTTGCAGAAAAAATTAAAAAACTGGCAGAAGTCTGTCCTGAACGTACAAACGGATGGGATAAGGTTATGCTCATAGTTTCTATGGACGGCTTTACAGAACAAACCTGCAGGGCTTTGCGTGGCAAAGATTTTGACCTGAACAAGGCTGTTGAGGCAGTAAAAGCTGTGGAAGAAGCTTTACCTGGGTGCGTGTATCCACAATTTATAAGAATGAATGCTAATGAACCTGAACTTGAAGGCTTTTTCCGCTACTGGAAGGAAAAAACAAACGCAAGTAAAGGGGATTTTATAATTCAAAAGCACAATAATTTTGCAGGTTTGCTCAAAAACGAAGAACCTGCCGATTTGTCTCCTTTGGAACGAAATGTCTGCTGGCATCTTAGAAGAGATATGACTATTTTATATAACGGAGATGTGCCTTTCTGCTGGTCTTGCGTACTAGACGATATAACAGGCAATGTCTTTGAAGAAGGGCTCGATTCTGTCTGGAAAAAAACAGATGAAGAAATAAAAAATCAGGCACAGGGAAATTATTGTAAAAAATGCGGAGGCTGCGATGAGTTTTATACCTTCAACTTTTGATGAACACCAGATAAACATGACTGTTCTTGGGGGTAGGGTAAACGAATCTCCCGATGCCCTTAATATTTCCGTAATTCTGCTCAATTCGAGTGCGAGTCATCTCAAACTCAATGTTTTCGAAAACCTTTTAGGCTGCGGCTTCCGTTCAATTATTTCTGTCGAACATGACAGTGCAAATTTTTCTACAGAAGACATAGCAAGAAAGTTTCCTGATATAAAGTTTATGATTCCACTGGACAAAACAAGTGACGGAGAAAATATTAATCTTGCAATGAGCGAAATTGATGCAGATTATGTACTTGTGCTTAGAGACAGTCTATACATTCCAAGTGGTGTTGTGCTTGCAAATCTGGCAGACCGTCTTATTTCAGAGAATATATACTGTATTGTTCCACGTCTTCTAGATAAAAATAAAAACGGCTTGTATACACTTTTTACTCCTGGTGCCGAAAAAGGACATTTTGTCATAGATTCTTCATCTTTTGTTACCGACGGTAAAAAAACTGTATATCCAAAGGATTATATTGCCCTTTATAACAGAAAAAAGTTTATTCAGTTGGGTGGTTTTGATTATACAATTCAATCTCCCTACTGGCAGAATCTGGATCTGGCAGTTCGTTCCTGGCTCTGGGGTGAAGAAACAAGGCTTACAACAATGCTTCAGTTTTCTTATATAGACGAGCCGACTGTAGAAGACAGAACAATAAATCAGGATTATTTAAGATATTATTTAAAGAACGAAGTGCCAAAATATAAAAACCAGCAGGCTTTTATAAAGGAATCTTCTTTTATAAAATTTCTTTTCAGCTCTTCCTGTGGTTATCTGGAAGCAAAAAGACAGTTTAAGGCTGCAAAAAACTGGGTAACCCGTAATAAATATCAGTTTAAAAAAGACTTGCAGACTTTTGTAAAAGAATGGTCAGAAGAAAGCGGGCAGACGGAATAAAAAATGAAAACAAAGCGGGCAGTAATTGTACAATGCAGATTATCTTCTTCAAGATTACCGGCTAAGGCACTAAAAAATCTGGGTGGAAAGCCTGTGCTTACCTGGGTTTTAAATGCAATGAAAAAGGTCAAAGCCGATAAATATTATGTAGCTACCGATGAAGCATCTTTTTCTGCGCTCGAACCAATCTGCCGTAAAAATGGTTTTGAATGCTTTGCGGGTGAGCTTGATGATGTACTCAAGCGTTTTTGCGATCTTATAAAAAAAATCAAGGTTGATACAATAATCCGTGCAACAGCCGATAATCCTTTTCTTTTTTATGAAGCAGCTCAGGCTAGTCTGGATGAATTTGAAGAGAAAAATAAAGGCCGTCATCCTGTTGATTATCTTACCTACACAGGACTTCCGCATGGTTCGGGTGTAGAAATTATAAATGCCAGGGCTTTGTTAAAGGCTGCAGAAGAAACCGATAATCCTTACGACCACGAGCATGTAGGACCGGCGCTTTATAATCATAAGGATAATTATAACTGCGAATTTATAAAGGCTCCTGTCCGTTTTTATAATCCGGATTTACGTACCACTATAGACACTTTTTCAGATTATTTAAGGGCTTTGACAATTGTAAATTATCTTGGTCAGCAAAATAAACCCTATACCACAGAACAGATTGTAGATGCGTGTAAGTCCGACTATGTTAATAATCCTGTAATTCTTGTGCCTTCTGTTTCCAAAGGGCAGGGTACAGGACATTTGCACAGATGTCTTACCGCTGCTTTAGAAGCAAAGTTTTTTGTTTATATACCAAAGGACAGTACGCTTAGTGGTATAAACACAATTATAGACGAATACAGGGAAAAAGGACTTGATCCTTCGCAGATAATTGATGAACTGCCTGATAATTCTTATTCACCTGTAATTGTTACAGATTGTTTTTCCATGAGCCGTGAACAGGCCGCACTTTTTTATAATGCAAAAAAACTCATTTCAATAGATGAAGGTTCTGATTTCTGCGATTATTGTGATTATCTGCTTGATATTATACCTTCCTATGAAGCACAGCGAATTGCAAATGCTTTTGACACAAGCTATATCAAAAAACCACAGAATGTAAGGGCAGAACGTACCCTGAATATAGAAAATGTTCTTGTATGTTTGGGAGGCGAAGATCCCGCAGGATTGACACTTCCGGCGGCTCAGGCTCTTACCAGAGTGCTTCCCGGAGCTTCAATAACTGCAGTTGTTGCAAATCCGGAGCAATATCAAAATATACTGAATATAAACTTTGTTCCGCCAATAGAAAATCTGCGCGAAAAAATATATGAATATGACCTGGTTGTTTCTCATTACGGATTAACCTCGTTTGAAGCACTTTTTGCAGGCTGTGCAGTAATTATGCTTGCAACAACAAAGCTTCATGAAAATCTTGCTCAGAAATATGATTTTGCATTTATTCCGCAGGGAAAAATTGACGCAAAAAAAATGCAGGAAGCACTTGCTTCTGAAAAGCTTTTCCCAAAGCCTGAGCAGATAGAAAACATGAACATGAATCTGTCGCAAAAGTCTTTAGGAACCTGTCTTTCAAAGCTTGCATCGGGACAAAAACTTCTTTGTCCTGTTTGCCGTACAAAGCCTGCTCAACCGGATATAATTGTTTCGAGAAACGAAGGAAGAACCTACCGTCGATGTCGTTCCTGCGGTATTGTATATATGTCTTATACAGCCGAGGAAGATAAGGAATATAAAAAGGCCTATTTTTTTGAAGATTATAAAAAACAATACGGAAAAACCTATCAGGAAGATTTTGATTCCATAAAAAAACAATGTGTTCGTAGACTGGAAATTATAAAATCGCTTTCCCAGGATGGAATGAGTCAAAATTACCTTGATATAGGTTGTGCCTACGGGCCTTCTCTTGCAGCGGCATCCGAGCTTGGCTTCAGCCCCTTTGGTACAGACATTTCGGAGGATGCAGTCCATTTTGTAAAAAATAAGCTTCATTATCCGTCCTGCTGCAGTGCTTTTCCCGAGCTTGATCCCGAAAAAGAATTTGGCATCACAAAATTCGATTCAATTTCCATGTGGTATGTAATTGAACATTTTAAGGATTTAAATAGCGTCCTGGAAAAAATTTCTCAAATCCTGCGTTCAGGCGGAATTTTTGCATTTTCTACTCCTTCCGGTGAAGGTGTTTCTGCCAAAAGTAATCCCGGACATTTTTATAAAATAAGTCCAACCGATCATTATTCAATCTGGGAGCCTTCTAAGGCACAAAAAATACTGAAAAAATTTGGTTTTGAAGTTGTAAAAATAGTTTCTACCGGTCATCATCCGGAGCGTTTTCCATCTGTAATAAAAGACGGTGTAAAGCCAGGCAGTTTGCGATGGAAAATGGTAGATAAGTATTCAAGATTAATGGAACTTGGAGATACCGTAGAAATTTATTGCAGGAAAAGGTTTTAAGTTATTATGAAAAATATATTGATTCTAGGTGCAGGTTTAATGCAAAAGCCTGCAATTCTTAGTGCAAAAGAGCTTGGTTTTCATACAGTTGTAATTGATGCAGATAAAAATGCAGTAGCAATTAAATATGCCGACGAATTTTTCCAGATAGACCTTAAGGATAAAGAAGGCATTCTTGAATTGTGTAAAAAGTTGAAAAACAATACGGAAAGGGGGCTTGCAGGAGTTTTTACCGCAGGCACAGATTTTTCTGCAAGTGTAAGCTATGTATGCGAAAAGCTTGGGCTTCCTGCACACAGTTATAATGCTGCCCTTAATGCAAGTATAAAAACTCAGATGCGCCAGTGCTTTTGCGAGCATTCAGTTCCGTCGCCAAAATTTTATAAAGCCTGTAAAGATGATATTAACGACGCTTTTTATTCAAAAATCATACAAAGCATGGAGCTTCCTCTTGTTGTAAAGCCTGTAGATAATATGGGGGCCAGAGGCTGCCGCATGGTTCGTAATCAGAAGGAATTTCTTCCTGCTGTACAGGCTGCCGTGCAATTTTCAAGAACCGGCTATGCAATTATAGAAGAATACATGGAAGGCCCCGAATTTTCTATAGATGCCCTTGTCTATAACGGAAAATTTATAGTTACAGGTTTTGCTATCCGCCATATTAAGTATGAGCCTTATTTTATAGAAATTGGACATACAATGCCTGCAGTTTTAGATAAAAAAATGCATGATGAATTAATAAGCGTATTTGCCCTGGGTGCAAAAGCCGAAGGCTTAACCTGTGGTGCTGCAAAGGCTGATATAAAATATACTTCAAAAGGTCCTATGATAGGGGAGATTGCAGGGCGTCTTTCCGGTGGATACATGTCCGGCTGGACCTATCCTTATGCTTCCGATATGAACCTTACAAAACAGGGAATTTTAATTGCCGCAGGTATGGAACCAGAAGAACTTTTACAAAAGGCTGTTCCTGTTACCTTTACAACAACTGAGCTTTGTCAAAATGCCGGACAACCCTATGAGCTTTACGAAGTACCTTGTATAAGAGTTTCTGCAGAACGTGCTTGGATGAGTATTCCCGGAACTGTCGAATATATAGAAAATATAGAAGACTATACCGACCAGGCAGTACGCGATGTTTTACCACGTGCCTCCGTAAAAATTGGAAGTGAAGTAAATTTTCCCCGCAATAATGTAGAAAAATGCGGAAATATAATTGCAGTAAGCAAGGATAGAGAAATTGCAATAAAAGCAGCTGAATACACAGTTTCAAATACCTTTATAACCCTCAAGCCTTGTAATGAAAAAACAGATGAATATCTTTGTGGAAACGAGCTTATAGACGAAGAAGCTTTCCCGCCTTATGCCTTTGGAAAGCTTGATGATGAGCAGCTGGAAGTTCTGGCAAAGCTTTTACCAATTCCTGCAAATGAAAAGGTTCAAAAATATATTCCGGAAATTTTTACAAGCAAGTCTTTCTGTAATCTTACCGACTGGAATTACAATACAATTATGACTACGGTTCAAAAATTTGATATTCTGCGTCCAAAACATCCGGAGCTTAATTCAAAGGCTTTCTGGTGTGCTCTTATGAGAGGTGGTATTCAGGGCGCCGTTTATTATTCCGATACATCTAAGGCAGGTGAAAAATGAAAAAAATACTTGTTTTAATACAAATATTACTGGCCGCCTCTGTTTTATATGCAGTAAATGATATTTCTCTTATGGATAAATCAAAAGAAAGCGGCATAACCTATTACTGGGATTCTCTTGCCGAAACCGGAATGCTGGAAAAAAACGGGCATCAGATTACCTTTAGAAAAAATGAACAGATTGTAATTTTAGACAGCGTTCGAATGAGTGTTACAGATGCACCTGAATTAAAGAATAATAAAATCTATGTATCAAAAAAATTTATGAGCGATGCCGAAATTCTTTTTAGCGAAAATAATTCGACAATGTTCAAGGTAGGAGCCATTCTTGTGGATGCCGGTCATGGAGGAAAAGATCCGGGAGCTCTCAAAACCTACAATGTGAATGGAAAAAATGTTACTATTCAGGAAAAAGATATAAATTTAAAGGTAGCAAAGCTGCTTGGAGAAAGATTAAAGTCTGCTTATCCGGACAAACAGATAATTTTGACGCGGGATAAGGATGTTTATTTAACTCTTCAGGAACGTACCGAAATTGCTAATAACGTAAAGGTTCGCGAAGATGAAGCCGTGCTTTTTATTTCAATTCACGTAAACTCTTCTCTTAATAAAACTTCTTCGGGTTATGAGGTATGGTATCTGTCTCCGGGTTACAGACGTACTGTACTCGATAAATCTTCTACAGAAGACAGTTCATTATTCCCGATCCTCAATTCCATGCTTGAAGAAGAATATACAACTGAATCAATAATGATTGCAAAATTCATTATGGACGGTTTGCAGAGTCAGATTGGTAACGAATCAAAGGCCAGGGGAATTAAAGCAGAAGAATGGTTTGTTGTAAAAAATTCCAATATGCCGAGTGTACTCATAGAGCTTGGCTTTGTTTCTAACGAAAAAGAAGCTCTGCTTTTGAATAACGATACGTACTTGAAAAAAGCAACCCTTGGAATATATAATGGTATTGCAGCGTTCATTACACACTTTGAACGTTCAAAAGGATTTACTTCTGCAAATGAAAATTGATTTTAAAAAATATATTCCGTTCTATATTTCCCTGGCGGTAATGGCTGTCATTTTTATATTTTCCGTACTGATGTATTTAGGCAAGGGTTATGGTAAAAAATATGTACTGATATTCCCTTCTGCTGATGAAGGAAAATATGTTCTGGAAACAAGATATCTCAAAAATAATCCAATTAAAGAACCTATTGAATATTTTGCATCGGAGCTTCTGCTGGGTTCAGGATTGGAACGAACAAAGTATCTTTTTACTCCGGGAGCAGTAATTCTTTCATGTTTTGAAAGGAATCAGATGGTATATATTGACCTTTCTGCCGATATTATAAATATGGGACATAATGTGCTTGATATAAAATCCGGCATAGATTTATTGAAATTAAATGTTCAAAAAAACTTTCCGGACATAAAAGAAGTTCATGTGTTTGTAGATGGAAAATATGCTTTTGAATGAAAAAAAAGCGTTGACAAAATAAAATACTTATAAGATAATAGTTTATTATACAAGGCTACATCGAATTAGTATAAAAAAAGGAGCTTCAATATGAAGAAGACTTTGGGTT
>JAEEGL012870864.1_pt1 | contig 19594 bp, 16 predicted proteins | sample 9134231 | NCBI WGS metagenome assembly JAEEGL01 (sample SAMN16246548, study PRJNA631951) | gut metagenome | biome: gut microbiome; feature: rumen; material: fiber-attached | host: Bos | place: Iran: Karaj | collected 2018-10 | reverse complement strand
GGCAAGGCCTTCATACATATTTATATTGCTGATACGATTCATGATGCAAAGGTAATAACTTTTCTGCAATCATGTACCGTTTAGCAACATGTTTTTGGGTTAGCGACTTACACACCCCCCACAGGGTTTGTCGGTTGCGCCCAAGATTTTCTATATATTCTACGTTTTTAGGTATTGCTATTGATTTTAAGTTTATATCATTATCGAAATCTCCTATTCTGTTTAGATTATTGAAAAAACGTAACTCATCAAAGGACACTAAATGCTTATTCCTGTCAAAACCTGAATTAAAACCAAAGTTAGTTACAAAATCCAATTCCGTCTTACTTAATTCCCCGTCTTCATCTATGTCCCAATTGTTGTTTAGACATACTCTTTTGGCTTCCTCGTCCTTGAATTCAACTATTTCGTCACTCAAATCGGGCTTTCCTATAAACAACTTTGATTTCCCGTCTTTTATGACCACAGTAACATATAGGTCTTCATTTGCATTTTTACGAGGGGCATCAAATTGTATGTTTTCATACCCCATTTCAAAATCATAGTCATAATGAATATTACTTGTGGGAATAATTTTATATATTGCATTACGACTGATATCATCAGTGACTGAAACATCTCTACTCACAATTGTAGTAAAATCATCATAAAGATAGATAGGGCCTCCTCCTCCAGAGATAGGTTCTCAGTCTATGCCGCACAAGTAAAATCCTGCATCGAATTGTTCAACTCCTTCGGTGATATTTTCAACTTCACAACTCAAACTAACGTAATAGTCATCATCACCAAATGAATTTTTTTCATGAATCAAGGTGTCACTATTCAGTGTGATATTGATGGTTTTTAAACGTGGAATTGATTCCTCTGATGGTTTAGCGCCAAAAATGGCACATTGCCCTTTGGTAAACGTACCCATTATGGTTCCATGAATTGATTTGTCATAGTTCTCTATGGCACTTAAAAGGAAAAAGGCGTTATCACGTCCTCCCCATCCCCAATTTATATGTACATAGCCATTACCATCATAACCATCAATAACAAAACAATGTGAACCCAAAGATGAATAGTCGCTTGTCCCACCATAAATAATAGGATTTCCTTCTAACAATTCTTCACATACCATTTTCAACCATTCTTCATCAGAATAGGTTTCGAAGGTATCGCGCCATATACATTTCGAACTTTGATAACCAAAGTAATTAGATAATATATTAGGAATATCAGATATACCTGTCGCGGAACCATACGTTTCATATTTCATTTTTAGAGACGTTCCACAATAGAGCATTAGGTTTGCTACAGCTTGCGCTTGTTCATCGGTATAGTTTTGATCTTGATATACGTCTAACATGTTGTCCCAATCTATTTTTGAATTTTAAGGGATAGAATTGACTAACAGGTCTTCATACCAATAACTTGGAATTCTTTTTGTTACTTTGTCGACAGACTTCTTGTGATGGTAATACATCACTTGTGCCATAGCAGTTGCCACGCATCCAGTCGCACATCTATAATTGTCAATCATTGGACAATTTGCATTATAAGGGTACCTCTGATCCCATTTAGTCGTCAGCATTGGTTCCACGGCTGGATAAGATACGCTGGAGTTTGTTACTTCTGAATTAGTTAGGTTTTTAGATAATTGGATTTGTTCTTCATAATAGTCCAACATGTATTTCATCGCGTCGGGCATTTTGTTCACGTCGATGGCTCCCTCGTCAGAATAGCCAAGGATAGCATGTGCACGGTCATCGCCAGATGCAATGACAAAACCGTTGTCGTCACCGAGGTTAAAAATATAGTAAGGGGCATTTTCCGCCTCATTACTTTTTAATGGTGCTTGCCGTAATGCCATTTTCTTGATGTTGCCCCCTCTTTTTTGAATAAAGTTACGGGCATTTTGAAGTGCTTGACTACGAGAAACGGGATTTGAAAATGCAGGTCGGATAGCTACCGTCATTCCAATAAATAGGAATAGACAGATTTTTGTAAATGAATTTGTTGTCATGGTTTTTATGTTTTGGTTTGATTTTTTATGTTGAATATGCAAAAATAGTAATTATTTAGAAACAAAAGAAATTTTTTGATGCAAATTTTAGCATTAGTGAAAAAGGACAATACTCCTACTAAAAGGAATGGGTTATTTCTTCGCTACTAATGCTCTATTATCATAAAAACTTAGACACTTTGTTATTCAAAAATGTTTTTTGTGACATCATAGGATATTATCAGAATGTATATAATCGATATTTTCTTCTTGTTTCTGCTGAAAGGAACGGGATTTTTTGTATCTTTGCCATCGTAATCTTAAAACCAAATATTATGAATGACATTCAATTGATTCTTAGAGGGATAGATGGGGGTTGTGGCAAGTGCTTCCATGTTAAATGGTTGTCGATGGTTAATTGTGGAATGGGCATCATGTAGCTATGGAAGAGAATTAAGATTTCCTTCGGCAAGGTAATAACTACAGGACGCTGAAGGCATTTCAGAAGGCGGAATGCATCTATGATGTGACTTACTATTTCGCTCACAAATATCTGTCGGTAGGCGACCGTACGATTGACCAGATGATACAGGCAGCCCGTTCGGGTAAGCAGAACTTGGCAGAAGGGAACATAGACGGGATTACATCGCGCGAGATGGAGTTGAAGTTGACGAATGTGAATCGTGCCTCATTGCATGAATTGCTCCTTGACTATGAGGATTATCTACGGGTGCGCAGTTTAGAGCAATGGGCATATAATGACCGTAGGTGTATTCAGACGCGCGCGTTTTGCAAGGCGAATTTGGATTCTGCCGTGTATCGGGAGAAGATTAAGACGCGTTCGGATGAGGTGATTGCCAATATTGCCATTACGCTGATTCACCAATGTGACGTGCTTATCAGAGGGCTGATAGAGTGGAAAAAGCGGAATTTCTTGGAGCAGGGTGGCATCAAGGAAGAGATGTACAAAGCGAGGAAAGAGTGGCAGAAGAAACATGGGGGATGGTAGGGATAGTAGGGGATGTGGGCTTGATGGGCAATATGGGCTTAATGGGCGTGGTGAGGGAGGATGCAACTCGCTATTCTAAGCCCAATCAGCCCAAAACGCCCATCAAGCCCCTTCGTAGAAGCGTGTGATAATCATTACGCGCAGATGTTGCTATGGGTGTGTGCAAATCTATTTTCTATTGACTATAATTGGTTAATTGTTGAAAAAAAGCATAAAACGGAGCAAATCGTTGGGTATCTCGTATTTTTGCCGTATCTTTGCACACTATTTTATAATAATATAAGAAAAAACCAAAATTAAAATACAATGTTTGAGAATTTAAGTGACAGATTAGAGAGATCATTTAAAATACTGAAGGGTGAAGGTAAGATTACCGAGATTAACGTTGCTGAGACTTTGAAGGACGTACGTCGTTCATTACTTGATGCCGACGTAAATTATAAAGTAGCAAAGACTTTTACTGATACCGTCAAGCAAAAGGCATTGGGTATGAACGTACTCACGGCTATCAAGCCAGGACAGTTGATGGTGAAAATCGTACACGATGAACTGGCTGAATTGATGGGTGGCGAGACGGCTGAGATGCAATTGACCAACAAACCCGCTATCATATTGATGTCAGGTTTGCAGGGTTCTGGTAAGACGACGTTCTCAGGCAAGCTTGCCAACATGCTCAAGAACAAACAACATAAGAAACCATTGCTCGTGGCTTGCGACGTTTATCGTCCTGCTGCTATCCAACAGTTGCACGTAGTAGGTGAATCCGTTGGTGTCCCCGTTTATTCAGAGCCCGAGAGCAAAGACGTGATTGCCATTGCCAACCATGCTCTTACCGAGGCAAAAGCCAAAGGAAACGACGTGGTGATTGTCGATACGGCAGGTCGTCTGGCAGTAGACGAGGAAATGATGCAAGAAATCTCCAACCTCAAGAATGCCTTGAATCCAGATGAGACATTGTTCGTGGTAGACTCCATGACTGGTCAGGATGCGGTCAATACCGCCAAGGAATTCAATGACCGTTTGGATTTTGACGGTGTTGTTCTTACAAAGCTTGATGGTGACACCCGTGGTGGTGCTGCCCTTTCCATTCGTACCGTAGTGACCAAGCCTATTAAGTTTGTAGGTACGGGCGAGAAGATGGAAGCCATCGACGTTTTCCATCCCTCACGTATGGCGGACCGCATTCTTGGAATGGGTGATATCGTATCGTTGGTAGAACGTGCACAAGAGCAGTTTGACGAGGAAGAAGCCAAGCGATTGCAGAAGAAAATCCAAAAGAATCAATTCGACTTCAATGATTTCCTCGGACAGATACAACAAATCAAGAAAATGGGTAACTTGAAGGATTTGGCAGCCATGATTCCTGGCGTTGGCAAGCAATTAAAGGATATCGACATAGACGACAATGCCTTCAAGGGTATTGAAGCCATTATCCATTCCATGACACCATTAGAGCGCACTCGTCCAGAAGTGTTGAACCAGAGCAGAAGGATGCGTATTGCCAAAGGAAGCGGTACTTCCATCCAAGAAGTAAACCGTTTGATTAAGCAATTCGACCAAACCCGCAAGATGATGAAGATGGTTACGAGCAATCCGATGGCTGGTATGGGAATGATGAATAAGATGAGAGGAATGAAAATGCCCAAATAAATAGAGACATGCAATTAATAGACGGAAAAGCAACAGCAAAGGCCATCAAGGCTGAAATTGCCGAAGAGGTAAGAAAGATTGTGGAGAACGGAGGTAAACAACCCCATTTGGCTGCTATCCTTGTAGGGCATGATGGTGGAAGTGAAACCTATGTAAAGAACAAGGTGATAGCTTGTGAGGAATGCGGTTTTAAGTCAACACTCATTCGTTTTGAGGATGATGTGACGGAAGAAGAACTCCTTTCTTGTGTAGATAGACTAAACCATAATGGCGATGTTGATGGATTTATCGTTCAATTGCCATTGCCAAAACACATCGACGAACAAAAGGTGATAGAGGCTATCGATTTCCGCAAGGACGTTGACGGTTTCCATCCCATCAATGTTGGACGTATGGCGATAGGCTTGCCTTGCTTTATCTCTGCCACTCCATTGGGAATCCTGACCTTGTTGCAACGCTATGACATTAAGACATCAGGAAAAAAATGCGTGATACTCGGTCGTTCGAATATCGTTGGCAAACCAATGGCGCAATTGATGATGCAGAAACAATACGGAGACGCTACGGTAACCGTTTGTCATAGTCGTTCTATGACGCTCAAGAAAGAGTGTCAAGAGGCAGATATCATCATCGCCGCTATCGGACAACCCAATTTCGTAACCGCCGACATGGTGAAGGAAGGTGCCGTAGTGATAGACGTAGGTACTACACGCGTTCCAGATGCTACTCGCAAGAGCGGTTATCGCTTGAATGGCGACGTGAAATTCGATGAAGTTGCCGAGAAATGTTCGTATATCACTCCCGTTCCAGGAGGAGTAGGACCCATGACGATTTGTTCGCTCATGAAAAATACCTTGGCAGCAGGGAAGAAAGAATATTACCAATAAAAGAGTTTACTCAATCTCTATTTATTCAACATAGTGAATATCGATTATACAAAAGACAAAATATCCCAAGCAGAAGAGTTTTATCGCTTAGGAAACCAGTATCGGAAGGAAGGCAATTGGCGTATGGCAATCAATAATTATTTGGAAGCCATAGAGTTGGACCCCGAGTCGCCCGCCGTAGAAGCCAAGAAGATGCTGGATGACATTTTGAATTTTTATCATAAAGACGCATATAACCCCTAAAGAAAAGATTATGGGAAAAATCAAAGGAGCAATTACCGTCAACGTAGAACGATGCAAGGGCTGCCAATTGTGTGTAGTCGCTTGTCCTAAAGGCGTGTTGGCGTTGGCGCAAAAGAAAGTGAACACGCATGGCTACCCTTACGTAGAAGCTGCGCGTCCCGAAGATTGTATTGGATGTGCGTCGTGTGGCATAGTATGCCCCGACGGTTGTATTACAATTTACAAGAAACGAATGGAGGATTAGTACGATGGCAGAACAAGAAGTTGTATTAATGAAAGGTAATGAGGCGATTGCCCATGCCGCTATCCGTTGTGGAGCAGATGGCTATTTTGGCTATCCTATCACTCCGCAAAGTGAGGTGATTGAGACATTGGCCGAGTTGAAGCCTTGGGAAACCACGGGTATGGTAGTATTGCAAGCTGAGAGCGAAGTGGCTTCCATCAACATGATTTACGGCGGTGCCGGTGCTGGTAAGAGAGTGCTCACGTCATCATCTTCTCCAGGTGTTGCCTTGATGCAAGAAGGTATTGCATATATGGCAGGTGCTGAACTCCCAGGCGTGTTTGTCAACGTACAACGTGGAGGTCCAGGCCTTGGAACTATCCAACCATCGCAAAGTGACTATTTCCAAGCAACGAGAGGTGGTGGTAATGGCGACTATTATGTTATCGTCTTGGCACCTAATTCCGTACAAGAAATGGCTGATTTCGTGGATTTGGCATTTGAATTGGCTTTCAAGTATCGTAATCCAGCTATGATTTTGTCGGATGGCGTTATCGGACAGATGATGGAAAAGGTGGTATTGCCACCGTTTAAGCCTCGTAGGACAGAAGAGGAAGTGAAGCGCGAATGTCCTTGGGCAACCTTCGGTTGTACCAAAGATCGTGATATCAATATCATTACCTCGTTGGAGTTGAAGCCAGAAGTAATGGAACAAAAGAACTTGCACTTGCAAGAGAAATACCAACAAATCAGAGACAATGAAGTACGGTATGAGACGCAACAACTGGATGATGCCGAGTACATGATCGTGGCATTTGGTAGTGCTGCTCGTATTGCCGAGAAAGCCATTGAGATTGCCCGTGAGGAAGGATTGAAAGTTGGTTTGTTCCGTCCGATTACCTTATGGCCTTTCCCTGAAAAGGAAATCGCCGCCGCCGCTAAGGGTAAGAAAGGCGTATTGGTTGTTGAAATCAACGCAGGTCAGATGGTAGAAGACGTTCGTCTTTCCGTGAATGGTGCCGTACCTGTAGCACACTTCGGTCGTTTGGGTGGTATCGTTCCAGAACCAGAGGAAATCGTGAACGAAATCAAGAAAATGTAATTGCATGATACATAAAAATAACTGAAAAATCAGATAATTATGAGCAATCAAGATATCATTTCACCAGAGAATCTGGTATATAAGAAACCAACCTTGATGAACGATGTGGACATGCATTATTGTCCAGGATGTTCACATGGTGTTGTACATAAATTGGTGGCAGAGGTCATTGAGGAAATGGGGATGGAAGATAAAACCGTAGGTGTTTCACCCGTGGGATGTGGCGTGTTTGCCTATCGCTATCTTGATATCGACTGGCAAGAGGCAGCTCACGGACGTGCACCAGCAGTAGCAACCGCTATCAAGCGCTTGTGGCCCGACCGTCTTGTGTTTACTTATCAAGGCGATGGCGACTTGGCTTGTATCGGTACATGCGAAACGATTCATGCATTGAACAGAGGTGAGAACATCACCATTATCTTCATCAACAATGCCATTTATGGTATGACTGGTGGACAGATGGCACCAACTACGTTGATTGGCCAAAAGACTTCTACTTGTCCTTACGGTCGTGATCCTGAAATTCACGGTTATCCATTGAACATCACGGAATTGGCTTCCCATCTTGAGGGAACTTGTTATGTCACTCGTCAGAGTGTAGAGTCTGTTCCTTCTATTCGTAAGGCCAAGGCTGCCATTCGCAAGGCTTTCGAAGCATCAATGGCAGGAAAGGGTTCTTCACTTGTGGAAATCGTATCAACTTGTAATAGTGGTTGGAAACTTTCTCCTGTGAAAGCCAATGAATGGATGAAAGAACACATGTTTGAGAAATACGTAAAGGGAGATTTAAAGGATACTATTTAATTGTTGAGTGTTTAGTGTTGAGTGATGGATAGCTTTTCTTTTGAAGATTTAAATGCGTATAAATACTCGCGGGCTTTGGTTCGGAGTGTATATGAACTTGTAGAAAAGTTTCCAAATTACGAGAGAACCGTTCTCTCTGACCAACTTAGAAGAGCCGTAATTTCTGTTCCGTCAAATATAGCTGAAGGAATGGGAAGGACATCTCCAAAAGAACAAGTTCGTTTTATTGAAATCTCGTATGGTTCTCTTATGGAAGTGTTGTGCCAGTTGCAGTTGGCTCAAGACCTAAAGTATATAACCGTCGAGGAGTTTTATGAACAACGTTCCCATATACAGACAACGGCGAAAATCATCTCAGGATTGCGTTCATCACTAATCAAACACTAAACACTAAACACTAAACGCTAAACATAAAAATATGAAAACGGAAATTATAATATCAGGCTTCGGAGGTCAAGGCGTACTTTCCATGGGAAAGATACTTGCTTATTCTGGCCTTATGGAAAACAAGGAAGTAACTTGGATGCCTGCATACGGACCAGAGCAACGTGGTGGAACGGCAAACGTTACCGTTATTGTTAGCGATGAGCGCATTTCATCGCCTATCTTGAGTAAGTATGACGTAGCAATTGTCTTGAATCAACCTTCATTGGATAAGTTTGAACCGAAAATCAAGCCAGGCGGCATATTGATTTATGATGGATATGGAATCATCAATCCTCCAAAGCGTGATGATATTCAGGTATATCGTATCGATGCAATGGACAAGGCCGCAGAGATGAAAAACTCCAAGGTGTTTAACATGATTGTTTTGGGCGGTTTGCTAAAGGTTTGTCCTGTAGTAAGTACGGATGGATTGCAAAAAGCACTCTTCAAGAGTCTTCCCGAACGTCATCATGGCTTGATTCCACTCAACATGCAAGCCGTTGATGAAGGCATGAAAATCATTGATAAGCAAAAGTAAACTTCAAATAAGTTGAACTTTTTACTAATAAGCGTGTAAGTATTGCGCAGGCGAATAACCACGCATACTTACACCTTATTTATTATATATAGTATTTACCTTATGAAAAAATACATTTGTAGCAGAACTATGATACTCGTAGCGGGTTTATTGACTACGATGTTTTCATGGGCAGCCGAGATTCCCGCTTACACCATTGCCGGCAATGATACCATTTGCCAAATATTCATCTATTCGCCAAGTGAGAAGGATGGTTTGCACTTAGCGTATCTAAAGGATGATGATACTTGGCAAGAAGTGGCTCAACTATGTGCTTCTGATTATTCAAGATGGGGTTCCGAGAAGCGCATGTATGCTCCTTACGTGGTTCATGCAAACGATGGTACTTGGCGCGCGGTATGGTCGGTCAACGATTATGCACCATGTATCGCCGTGGCATATAGCGAGGATTTGGTTACTTGGCGACCACAAGATTATCCACGAATGAACGAGAAAGGTTGTAAGGAACCGATTGTGTTTGCCATGGACGATGGAACATTCGACATCTATTTCAAGTCGAACAATGGAAAACGTTACGTCCAGGCTTCCAATGATTTTCGCCATTTCGTTGAAGATTCCATTGCCAGTACGATAGACGATATAGCTTGGGTACGCGATACGGCAACCATCAATAACAAATTACGTGAGGGAAATCAATTTGATGTTCCCAAGGTTCACCTTGATTATATCATCAATTGGTTTGCTGCCATGAATCGTGAGAATGAGTTGAATCGTGAGACCATGAAAGATGATAACAAGCGATTTGCCCATTTGCCCGAAACGATGCATGCTACTTTGAACGTGGATATGAATCAACAAAAGGCGATTAGCGATAAGTTGGTTGGTATCTTCTTCGAGGATATCAGTTATGCGGCAGATGGTGGCCTTTATGCCGAATTGGTACAAAACAGGGATTTCGAGTATCGCAAAGGTGAAGGTCGCGGTAAGGAATGGGGACCGACATTCGCTTGGCATTTCTCCAAGAATGTGCAACTCTCTACCGACAATCCATTAAGTGCCAATAATCCTAACCACATCACGATGGAAATGGACACTATTTGCAATGATGGATGGGATGGAATCATGGATGAAGGTGCTATGTATGATTTCTCCGTTTATGTTCGTAACATCGATTGTCAAAAGAAGAAATTCAACGTTGCGCTTGTCAATGAGCATGGAATCGTATTGGCAGAGGGCGATTTTACTTCAGAGGGACAAGGATGGAAACAATATAAACTCTCGTTGAACACCAATAGCAAGAAACGTGCAAAGATGGTTCTCGCTGATGTGCAGAAATGTCAATTGCGTATCATCGGCAAGAAAAAGGGTAGGGTGGCTCTCGATATGATTAGCCTTTTCCCACATGATACGTTTAAGGGACATGGTTTACGTAAGGATTTGGCTGAGACTATTGCTGCTCTCAAACCAAAGTTCGTTCGTTTCCCTGGTGGTTGCATGAGTCATGGTGAGGGTATCGACAACATCTATCATTGGAATCATACCGTTGGACCGTGGCAAGATCGTAAGCCCGATTTCAATATTTGGCATTATCATCAGACACGTGGATTGGGATTCTATGAGTATTTCCAATTTTGTGAGGATATAGGAGCAGAACCATTACCGGTATTGGCTGCTGGTGTTCCTTGTCAAAACTCAGGTCCTAACGCAGAAGGCTATGGTGGTCAGCAGGGCGGTATTCCTATGGAAGAAATGCCTGCTTATATTGATGAGTTGTGCAATATGATTGAGTGGGCAAATGGCGACCCTGCAACCAACAAATGGGCAAAGATGCGTGCTGATGCTGGTCATCCCGCTCCTTTCAACTTGAAATATATTGGTATAGGTAATGAGGATATTATCTCAACAACATTCGAAGAGCGTTGTGAGATGATTTGCAAGGCTATCAAGCAACGTTATCCGAATATCATCGTTTGTGGTACGGTTGGACCTTTCCACTATCCTTCTTCTGATTATATTGAGGGTTGGAAGTTTGCCAAAGAGAACAAGCAAGTCATCGACATGGTAGACGAGCATTATTATGAGAGTACGGGTTGGTTTATGCATCATTTGGACTATTACGATGAGTACGACCGTCAAGGTCCGAAGGTTTATATTGGCGAATATGCTTCGCGTACTCGTACCGTGGAATCGGCCTTGGCCGAAGCACTCTTCCTTTGTCATGTTGAGCGCAATGCCGACATCGTTGAAATGACTTCATACGCTCCGTTGTTGGCGAAAGATGGTCACCACAACTGGAATCCTGACTTGATTTACTTCAACAATACTGACGTCACATTAACGCCAAGTTATGTGACGCAACAATTGTTTTCTACTTTCTCTGGTAATCGTTACATAACGTCGGAAATCAAGGTGGATGATGCCGTAAAGCATCGTGTAGCTGCCAGTGTGGTGAAAGACAACAAGACGGGTAAAACGTATTTGAAATTGGTGAATGCCTTACCTGTAAAAATGGCTTTCGATGTCAAAGGCTTGCAATTACCTACAACGGTGAATTATCAAGGCTTTGAAGGGAAACCTGCTGAAACGAACTATTTGAAAGTAGATTCTCAAGATGATCATTCATCTGTTCCATTGAATATTCAGGGCTCAGTCATTACATTGCCACCATATTCGATGAGAGCTATAGAATTTTAGAGGTAAGAGGTGAGAGGTGAGAGAAAGAGGTGAGTGGTGAGAGGTGAGAAGTGAGAGAATAGTCTGTCTAATTGTGAATTGTGAATTATGAATTGTGAATTGTGAATTAACAAAGCATATCTCTCACCTCTCACCTCTCACCACTCACCACTTCCTCTCACCTCTCACCCCTCACTTCTCCCCCCTAAAATCCCCCTAATTGCTTGATTTTTCTCAATATACATGGAAAAAAAGTGAAGTTTTATTCAAAACTTTTGGTGGTTACGAGTTTTTTTGATTACTTTGCAACCGAAAAAGAATGAGAATATATTTGTAAGAGTTTTATAATCATAATTTTAGAAAGATATGAAAAAATTAGTTGTATTATTTGCTGCTGCCCTCATGGCAGTTTCTGCTTCTGCACAAACGGTGACAGAAAGCAAGACGTTTGACAATTTCTATATTGGCATCAACGGCGGATTAAGTGCTAAGACAACTCCTCCTACTGGTGGATGGTTGAATAAATTGAATCCTAACGCTGGTCTTCGTATCGGTCGTTATTTCACTCCTGTTTTCGGATTGGCAGTTGAGAGCAATGCTTATTTGTCTAATAAGCCTTATCGTTCTACCAAGACTTTCATTCGTGGTATCAACACCAGCCTTTTAGGAACTGTTAACTTGAGCAATTGGTTTGGCGGTTATCCTGGTGAACCACGTTGCTTCGAGGTAATTGGTTTGTACGGACTTGGTTGGGCTCACACCTTCGACCACAACGTACTTCCTAAGGCTATCAATAGCTTGACTTCTAAGGCAGGTATCGATTTCGCATTCAACCTTGGTAGCAACAAGGCTTGGCAGGTTTACGTTGAGCCAGCTATCATCTGGGCTCTCAATGGTACAGGTTATGATGCTGTTGAGTACAACTTGAATAAGTCTATGGTTCAATTGAACGCTGGTATCGTTTATAAGTTCCGCAACTCTAACGGTACTCACAACTTCACCATCGCTCCAGGACGTGACCAAGCTGAAATCGACGCTTTGAACGCTCAGATTAATTCTCTCCGCGATGAACTCGCTCGCAAGCCAAAGGAAGTAATCAAGGAAGTGATCAAGGAAGTTCCTACAACTACCGTTCAAGAAGTTAAAGTTGAAGACCTCGTATTCGTAACCTTCGCACAAGGTAAGTCTGAGTTGACATTCGACGCTAAGGCTGCTTTGAACAACATCAAGGAAGGCAGACACGTACAAATCGTTGGTACGGCTTCTCCAGAGGGTAATCCTGAACTCAACCAAAGACTTTCTCAAGCTCGAGCAAATGTAGTTGCTGATTACCTCAAGACTCGTGGCGTTGTTGTAGACGAGGCTACAGGTAAGGGTGTTCAAGGTACTACATCTAACCGTCTTGCAATTGTTTACGTGAAGTAATTCAAACATTCAATATCATTAAAAAGTGGCGATTCCATCGATAGAATCGCCACTTTTTTCGTGTTTGTATGAAAGATGATAGAATCTTTATTGTGCTTCAATCATCCATTTTAATGGCATTTGCCATCGCTTCGCTCACAATTTCGTTGAGTTGTTCGAATGTCAATTTATAATATTTCTCTGCCATGAAAATATATGTATTTGCCGCAAAGATAAAGAAAAAAACTGAGGTTCACAAGTTTGTGGACCACAAACTTGTGAACCTTATGATTTCATAGTAATCGAATTCCTATTCGAAGTCCATCTATATATAAATAATGTAAGTCTTAAATTGTATTCATGAAATATAATTCGCGCAAAAACCATAGACATAGAGACCATGTGAAAGTGTTAGTTTCATTTCGTATAATGGCCATGTACGAATCGTACATTAGCCATGTACGAATGGTACATGAACCAAATACGAAATTGAAACGGCTTTTTTACACATCCTCAACATTATTAATTTTGAATTCTTAATTTTGAATTGTCAATTCTTAATTGTGAATTCTTTAATCTTCAATCTTCAATTTTCAATCTTCTATTTTTTAACGTGTTTTCATGTTAAAATGTAAAAAAGGACAGGATATCGTAAAAAAATAGCATTTTAATTTTTTATTTTCAAAAATATAAGCTACCTTTGCAACAGATTGTGGGCGTATGTCTCGTAGCGAAAACTAAACGAATGTAGCGTGTGCCTTCAGTTGTAGTGAAAGAGATAACATTGAATTAATTTTTATAATCACTTAAAATTTTAAAAAAATGAAAAGGATTCTACTTTTTGTTATTGGTTTTTTCTGCGTATCGATAGGTGCGTGGTCACAAACAACAGAAGTGACTGCTGCGACTCCATTGTCTGCAACCAATGTTTCTTCTGATGTAACAGTTTTACATGTTACTGGTACTTTAACTAATGATGATGTTACTTACATTAATTCATTGGCAAATTTGAAACTTCTCGATTTGTCTGCTGCAACGGCGACTAAAGAGCAAGCTGTTAATTGTGTTTGTGTCAATAATTGGGGCATGCTTTCACCTAAGGATATTATGTTGATTATCCCAACTCCACAAACTGATGATTATACAACAGGAATGGATGATATCTATTATTATCAGAATGCAGTTTATGCTTATACAGGTGGTTTGAATATTGCATTCTATGAAATGACAGAAGTTGATGGAGTCCTTACCAAAACTGATAATTTGAAGGTTTGGGGTACTGTTAATGGTACTATGAGGAATTGCTCTTTGGCTAATCTTACATTGGCACAGAATCCTCAGATTATCAATAACAATATGGGTATTTCCTTCTTGCCAAATTATACACAAGATGGTGATGTAAATTGGCCAAATCAAAATTATGGTGTTTATCCTTCTGTGGCAGATGGTTTTGTCTCTAATGTACTTAGCCAAATTAATTGTGCAAGCATCGACATGATGTGGTTGAATCACGCATCATTGAAGTATGATTTCAGAGATTTGAATCCAGAAACCCACTATATTGTTATACCCCATAATTCTTCTGGCTATCTGGCTTCTAATGACATTGATGATAGGGTTACTGGAACTGATTATAAATACGGCGATAATATTTGGGTAGTAGGTACTTATGCTGGAACTGCTCATCCTTATAGTTCTGGTATTGCTTTTAATGGTGAATTGGTGACGACACAAAATTCACAAGTGGATCCTGAGTTCGCAGTTACTACCAATGTTACCTATATCCGTGAGGCTGGTAAGTTGAGTGGTGCTGCTGCTACGCTGAACCAGTTCCAAAAGAATGCTACGAGAATGATTATCTTTGGTGAGGCTGATAACACTGACCTTGCTGCTATGCAATATGTAGGTTCTACCAAGGTTGACCTTTCCAAATTGGAATTGGTTGAAGATGCTTCATACACAAGCTATCAGAATGCCTCCGTACAGTATTTAACATTGCCAGATAATGGTGCTGTTAGCGATTTCGTTCCTTCTGCTCTTAAGGGTAAATGTCCAGCACTCCTTGGTGTAGGATTGTATAAGGAAGCTACTGACGTAATTAATGATGCTAACGAGAAAGACAACAAGCTCTATTATGCTTCATGGCAAGAGGGTGGCGTGCGCATCGTTATGAATATGTTGCCAGAGGCTCAGACTGATGGTTCTGCTCATAATGGCGTTCATGCTTACAAGATGTGGGGTCCATTGAATCATGCAGATATTTCTAACACCGACGCTGAATACTTGGGATTAGATGGACATTATACAAGTGCTGGTAACGACGGAAAAACTGTTGCTGGTTTGTTAGGTAAATCTACTTCTATCTACGATGCTGATCTCAGTATGGCTTGGTTCCCCAACCAAGATGACATGAACTTCAATGTTGCATCGGCTTATGGCGCAAATACATTTGCAGCTTGTGAATTGCCACGCACGCACATGACGACTATTACCGCTCATGCATTTGATAATATGCAGGCTTTGCATTACCTTGGAATCCCCAATATTTACACAACCATTAAGGAGCAAGCTTTCTATGAAGTAGGTATATTGCCAATTGGAGACGGTTCATCGGTAGGTCCATTACAAATGGATACTTATCAAGTACAAAAAGGTGAGGGAGTTGATCCTTATTCTTGCACGGCTGATGATGCACTTATCGTTGAAACCATTTCCAATGGTCCATTAACGGTGACATTGCCTGAAAGCCTTGGAAATAATACGGGTGAAGGCCTTTACACTGGTTCTATGCAGTTTACTCCAAGAGTGAAAGATGTCTATGTGATGGCTGACCCAGCTCCTATCTGCCAGATTGATGCCTTCGGAAGTGTTGCATACGTTGGTAACAATACTTATGGTGGTGTGCAGTCTCATCCATTTGCTCGTGATAAGTATAGAATGGGTGTTGGAGTATATACTGAGGAAACAGAAAATCAATGGATTTGTGTACTTCACTTCCCAGCTTCTACCGTGAAGAATGGTGAAAACAAGAATTATACCGACCCAACTCGTGAGTATTGCTTGTATGATGAGACAGGTGAAGTAGATGGTAATGGTATGCCAGTAGTTTGGCCAAACCAAAGTGAAATGCTCCGTTCTTATAACCAAGCTATTACTGGCGTTACATGGAATGCATGGGATAGAACTCGTATAGAAAATCCAGGATATAATAATTACAATGAATTCGCTACTGAAGCTGGATATGGTGTATATAATACATCTACTCCACAATATAATATAGATGGAACCCTTACCTACAATAAGACGAATTATTGCGGATGGCATCAGTTCATTTTGGCTAATACGTGGTTGCCAGAGATTGTAACTTATGAGGACGAGGAAATTAACTATGTTAAGTTGGATTGGTTTACTTTCTGTATTCCTTACAACATGACCAAGAAGCAAGTGATTGAGTTGCTCGGTGTACCAAAGAGTGACGAACACGTTACACGTAAGTTATACGGAGATGTTCAGAACGAGGACGTTCTTCCTGATGTTCGTACATTGGTTGCTGTAACACGTTATCCATTTAAGTCAACTCGTGAGATTAAACTTCATTTGAGTAAGAACATCGTTGAACAACCTAATGATCTCCATGTTGAATTGCGCTACGATCAAACCAAGTACGATTTAGCAAGACCACAAGCCAATTCTGATGTCTTAGGTGATGACAATGAATGGGTTCCATTGACTGGTGATGAAAACCAAGTTTATATCAAGGGTGGTTATCCATATCTTATCCGTGCATACGTTCCTGAGGAATTTGCAGACAAGGTTTCTAACCTTGGTGGTTTAACTTTGATGCGTGGTACATTTGGCTCACAGAATGCTGGTTTCAAACATACATGTACTGACGGTTATGCAAGTGTTGCTCCATTCGAGCAGAAAGTTCAAGCATACATCAATGAAGAAGATAAAGATGGAGTAGAAAATCCTCGAGTATATCCCGCACTATTTGATGATACCGAAGATGAAACTACATCTATTGATGCTACTCCTGCTAAGGAAAGATATATTTATACTTTCGTAGGTCAGTATTGGCCACAATATCTGCCTCTGTATAGTTACTATCTGGGTACAAACAGTAAGGCTGCCGCTAATGCTGAGACCAAGAAGAAGTTCTATCGTGCAACTGCTAAATTGGAAGGTTCCGATGTATTTAGCAAGTGGACATGGAATCCATACGTTTCAATCATTACTGCCAATGCAGATGAAAAGAATGTACACGAGCCTCATAAGAATCCTTCAACGGGAGCATATACTTCTTCTTTGTCGATGGATTTCAATGGCTATGATGATACCTTCGATAAAGGTAAGGCTTATAACGGTACAGGTGATGAAAACGGAGCTAAGTATGTCTTCGTATTCGATGACGGTATAGATGAAGATCTCAATGGTGAGACCACTTCTATTGGCTACTTCAACGGAACTCCTGTATTGCCAGCAAACGGAAAGATTTATAACATGAATGGTCAGTTTGTTGGTACTTCAGCTGGTTCTTTGCAGAAAGGTCTTTATGTTGTAAATGGTAAGAAATTTATTATTAAATAATTTTGGAAATGAAAAAGACATATTTAAATCCTACAGTAAAAGTTCTCAAGTTTAGTCCAATCCAGCTTTTGGAAGGAAGTCCCCGTGGTATTACAGGTGAAGGTGGTGGCAATAGTGGAACTGGATTGGATGGGCCAATTGGAGATGATGGAGGTGAAGGAACTGGAGGACCATCTGCCAAAAGTGGTTTGTGGGATTCTGAATGGTGATAATACTATTTTATCAATCAACTAATAATTTGTATGACGAGAGTGTGCATCAAGTACACTCTCGTTGTGCTTAATCAAGATATTTTAATATGAAAAGAATCTTGTTGTTTTTGATAGCTTGTCCCTTTGTTTTTGAAACACAGGCAGATAATATCGTCTTTCAAGACCCAGTGGTAAAGTCATTGTGCGTCAATAATTGGGATACTGATGGCGACGGTGAATTAAGTTACGAAGAAGCTGCTGCGGTTACTTCTTTGGGTGAAGTATTTAAAGGAAATAAAAACATTTCGTCTTTTACCGAATTAGAATATTTTACAGGGTTGTCATCCATAGGAGCATATTCTTTTTATGATAGTACGATTAAGGAAATCGCCTTTCCGTCTTCCATAACATCTATCGATAAATATTCCTTTCAAAAAACATTGTTAGGTCCAACTTTGACTATTCCAGGAAATGTAAAACGTATCGGTACTTATGCTTTTGCTGGTTGCTTTAATATAAGGCATATCTTCATGCAGGAGGGAATGGAAAGTATAGGATATAATTCATTCACGGGAGCAATATATACCATGTCGATTCCCTCTACAATTAATTATATAGCAGCGGAAGCTTTCAACCCGTATCTCCTCCCTGGTAGTTCAACTAATATCGATTCTCAGTTGCTTGATGGTGATTTCTATCTTTTTACTCATAATGCAACACCAATAACGGTACAACGATATGCTTTTCGCCAATTGTTTAGTGATGGGCATCTGGTTGTTCCATACGGTTCAAAAGAGATTTACGCCTCTACTCTTGATTGGCAAAATTTCCAGATAATATTAGAATATGGTGATGTAAATGAGGATGGTTTTGTAAATATAGCCGATGTGGTGGCTGTAGTGAATCACATCCTTGGCAAAGAGAATGCTCACTTTAATGAATTGATAGCTGACGTGAATGGCGATGGAACTATCAATATCGCTGATGTTATTGCTATCATTGATTGCATATTAAGTGATTGATTTGCGTTACATGAGTTTAGGCCTCTCCCCAGCCCTCTCCCAAGAAGAGGGAGTTTTTGGGGGTGGCGAGAGGCAAATTCTCAATTCACAATTCACAATTCTCAATTCACAATGGTCAATGGTAAATGTGATTTTTGCCCCAAAATGTCAACTCAGAGTAACACTTAACTAAAACTTTCAAAACAGTTAAGTATTTCTATAGAAACAGTTAACTAAAACTTTAGAAACAGTTAAGTGTTTTTTAGTAACCGTATTTTTTGTTTCACTTGGGAAAACAAGTTATAGGTGTCCGCTATAACATTTATAACAGTCCGCACCTCTTTTGTTGCAATTCAATGATGCATATCTTTTATGGGCTAATTAGCGGCCTGGAAGGCCAACAAGCTTATAGCTCAGGGCAACGCCCTGAGTAAGAGTGATTTGTAACCAGCGCCCTGCAAGGGCAAAAGCATTTATTTGCGGATTTGCTTTTGCGCTTACAGCGCGTTTTACTCAGTGTCCATTTTACTCAGGGCGTTGCCCTGAGCTATATGCTCATTAGCCTTTCAGGCTGCTATTAACCCCTATATGATAGAACATCATTGAAATGCGTATAAGCAAACGAGATTCGGACTATTTTGAAAAGTTTTAGCAAACGCCAGTATTTCTTATTGTTTATTCCATTAATTCTGACAGTTTGTCGCTGTATTATGTCAATCTGTCAGAGTTTTCTTAGTGGCACATCTATTGCAAAATAGAGGGTGTAACCACAAATGAATGTGGTAGGAAAATAGAATAATAAACAATTAAAGAATTAAAAAATAGGAGGATAAAATTATGAGACCAATGAATCACAGAAATCCCTG